>FLOH01000986.1_pt1 | contig 48310 bp, 41 predicted proteins | sample 756751 | NCBI WGS metagenome assembly FLOH01 (sample SAMEA4026879, study PRJEB14308) | marine metagenome | biome: coastal water; material: water | depth 74 m | reverse complement strand
TACGCTTGCATGGCCTTTCTTCCAGGTTCTTGTAAGCCTGGCGCATGGTGGTCTGGCAGAGGAGGTTATTGAAATCCACATCGACCTTGACCGACTGCAAAGCGATTTTTTCTCCGTTAGTAGCGCTCAACCCTTGGTTGGTAAGGTGCTCCGGCATATACATATTCAGTCCCCCGTTTGAATTATTTCATACTGTTGCACAATCACCCGGCACAGAGCGCGTACCTGTTCCGGAGTCAGACCCGAGCGCTGGGGCTCGATATGGAGTTCCACCCCATCGTCTATATGAAGATGACTCCACACCTCAACCGAGCCTCTTTGCTTAGGACGTGGCGGAGGAATAAGCCTGTCGACGGTGGCCTTCTGGCCTGTGTCCTCCAACAGTTCCTGAATCCGTTCAAGAGACACCCCGGCATCCTTCCACTTACGGATCGCCAAAAGTTGTTCAAGGTGTCTATGGGAATAATGCGCGCCCTTACCGGTTCCTTCTGGCCTGTCAACTAAGCCTTTCTGGATGTAGAAGCGGACTTTCCGCTTGTTTATCTCTACCAGGGTGCAAAGTTCTTCCAATGTGAATGTTTTTTGTATGTTTTTCATGACACCAATTAATAACACTTAAGGTGTCACTGTCAAGGTGAAAAATGAGCAGATGAAAAAAGATCATTGATAAAAAAATTACAAGTAGACAGAGGAAGAGGGACAGGTTGTGGTGCAACAGGTAGGGAGGGCGGATTTTTTACCACGTAAGGGGGATGAGAGGTTGGGGATATTCTACAGCGACCTACCATTGCTAACAAGTAGGTTTTATTGGTTAATAAATAAGTGTTGAATGGCACCCAGCTTGGAAATGACTATTTGGTCATCCCTTTAATGCGGATCTCGATTAAATGCGGGGGGCAGAACATACGCCACAACATGGGTAGCAGTTCTGGATATGATTAAGTTTACATAGCTCCTCGGATCGGAATAATCTTGGCAACGGCCTTAATCTCTTCCAAGTAGTTGGCCCAAGCCTGCATCATCTTCTTACGCTCCGGCATGAACTCGGCGTAGTTATACGCCGCCCGCACACTATTTCTTTCCGCATGGGCCAGCTGTCGCTCGATGGCGTCCCGGTTCCACCCCTGTTCATTCAATAACGTACTGGCCATGCTCCTGAAACCGTGGCCGCTCATCTCCTCCTTGGCGTACCCCATGCGACGCAGGGCAGATAAGATGGCGTTGTTGCTCATCGGTCTTGAGCCGGTTCGGGGGCTTGGGAAGACATACTTTCCATGCCCAGTCAAGGGCTGGATCTCTTGCAGGACATCTAGTGATTGCCTTGATAAGGGGACGATGTGCAGGACGCCCGCCTTCATCTTCTCCGCTGGTATCCGCCACTCCGCTGTCTCGAAATTGATCTCTGCCCATTCTGCATGACGAAGTTCACCGGGCCGGACAAAGACCAGTGGAGCCAGTTGCAGGGCGCAACGGGTCACAATACCTCCACGGTAATCGTCAATGGAGCGCAGCAGACCTGCAATTTCCTTGGGATCGGTGATGGTGGCCATATGTTTTCCATTGGCCGGGGGGATCGCACCGCGCAGGTCAGCAGTCGGGTCGCGCTCTGCCCTACCGGTGGCCACACCATAGCGGAAGACCTTGCTGCAATTTTGCTGGGTCCGGTGGGCTGTCTCAAGTATGCCCTTTGCTTCGATTCTTCGGAGCACCGCCAGTAATTCCTGGGCCGTGATGGATTTGATCGGCCTACTTCCCAGCCAAGGAAAGACATAGAGCTCAAGCCTTCGGATAATCTTGTTGGCATGACTGGGAGCCCAGTTCGGTGCAAACTTAGCGTACCATTCACGAGCGATGACCTCGAACGTCTCAGTATCTTGGGTTTCTGCTACCTTCTGTGCTTTCTTGGTGTCACTGGGGTCAACACCTTGGACCACCAAGATACTTGCCTGCTCACGCTTCTGTCTGGCTTCGGCGAGAGAGATTTGGGGGTATGCGCCAATAGCCAGTAACTTCTCCGTACCCCCAAAACGATATTTGAGTCGCCAAAGTTTACCGCCGGTGGGAGTGACCAGAAGAAAAAGCCCCCCACCGTCAAAGAGTTTCTGGGGCTTTGCAGTTGGTTTGATCGTCCTAAGCTTGGTGTCGGTAAGTGGCGCAATCCTTTTCGGCATAGGGAATCCCTCCTTTTTGGGGGTATCTCAATCGGGGGCTGGGTCAAATACCCCCAAATATACCCCCAAACCTTCTGGATTTTATTATATCTCACGGGACGCTACTGGACAAGCGGAAACAAAAAAAGCCCGCAATCCTTAAGGAAAGCGGGCTTATATATACTTTACCGGACGACTCCGGATTGTTTTTTGGTGGCGATACAGGGACTTGAACCCCGGACACTACGGATATGAGCCGTATGCTCTAACCAGCTGAGCTACATCGCCTTGATGTGAAGGGAAGATTTTTACCTTATTCGCGGCCGGCTGTCAATATTTTTTCAGCCATCTCAACGGGCAAAAACGACCTGCCACTACGCAGAAAGGGCCCCGCTTCGCAGCGGGACCCTTTCGCATACAACCTGCCAGGCAAGGCTGGGTCGAGCAGGGGGCATACTTACATCATGCCGCCCATTCCACCCATGCCGCCCATGCCACCCATGCCGCCAGGCATACCGCCGCCCATGCCAGAATCCTTGGACTCAGGCTTGTCGGCGATTACGCACTCGGTGGTGAGGAGCATACCGGCAACTGAGGCTGCATTCTGCAGCGCGGTACGAGTCACCTTGGCCGGATCAATAACACCGGCCGCGATCAGGTCCTCGTACTCCTCAGAAGCGGCGTTGAAGCCCATGGCGCCTGTCATCTCTTTGACATGCTCGACGATCACAGAACCCTCACGACCGGCATTGGCAGCAATCTGACGAACCGGCTCTTCCAGAGCGCGCAGAAGGATATTCCGACCCAGGGCCTGCTCACCTGGCAACTCAAGAGCGGCGAGGGCCTTAAGGCAGCGAATGTAAGCAACGCCACCACCAGGAACCACGCCTTCTTCAACAGCAGCACGGGTCGAATTGAGTGCATCTTCAACCCGAGCCTTCTTCTCTTCCATCTCGATCTCGGTGGCTGCACCGACATTGATCACGGCAACGCCACCGATCAACTTGGCAAGACGCTCCTGGAGCTTCTCACGATCGTAGTCAGATGTGGAGTCCTCGATCTGGTTACGGATCTGCTTGACACGAGCCTCAAGCTTCACGGTATCACCGGCACCGTCAATAATGGTGGTGGTGTCTTTGTTGATCACGATGCGCTTGGCAGTACCCAGATCAGCAAGGGTCACGTTCTCAAGCTTGATGCCCAAGTCCTCGGTGATGACCTGGCCGCCGGTGAGGGTGGCAATATCTTCAAGCATGGCCTTGCGGCGATCACCAAAGCCTGGGGCCTTGACTGCTGTAACATTCAGGGTACCGCGCAGCTTGTTGACCACCAGGGTAGCCAGGGCCTCGCCGTCTACGTCCTCGGCGAGAATGAACAGACCCTTGCCCATCTTGGCTACGGCCTCGAGTACCGGGAGCAGATCCTTCATGCTGGAGACCTTCTTCTCCACCAGGAGAATATAGGGGTCTTCCATGTTCGCTTCCATGCGGTCAGCATCGGTAACAAAGTAGGGAGACAGGTAGCCGCGATCAAACTGCATACCCTCAACCACGTCCAGGGTGGTGTCCATGGACTTGGCCTCTTCCACGGTAATAACGCCTTCCTTGCCAACCTTGTCCATGGCCTCGGCAATGATGTTACCGATGGTCTCGTCACTATTGGCAGAGATGGTACCAACCTGGGCAATCTCTTTCTGTGACTTGGTGGGGGTGGCGATCTTCTTGAGCTCTTCCACGACAACTGTAACGCTCTTGTCGATACCGCGCTTGATCTCCATGGGATTGCCGCCTGCGGCAACCAGCTTTACGCCTTCGGTGTAAATGGCCTGAGCCAAGACAGTCGCGGTGGTGGTACCGTCACCGGCTACGTCAGAAGTCTTGGAGGCAACCTCGCGGACCATCTGGGCGCCCATGTTCTCAAACTTGTCGCTGACCTCGATTTCCTTGGCCACGGTCACGCCGTCCTTGGTGATGGTCGGGGCGCCGTATGATTTCTCAATGAGGACGTTGCGGCCCTTGGGACCAAGGGTAACTTTTACTGCATTGGCAAGAGTATTGACGCCGGCAAGTACTGCCTCGCGAGCCTTTACTCCGTATTTAATATCTTTTCCAGCCATGTTCAAATCTCCTTATCGCATCCCCGCTCATCGCGGGAATTCAATAGATATTTATTCTGGTTTATTAAGTCTGATAGACTACTCACAGCAACTCTGGTGATTGCGAGCGATTACGCCTCAACCACGCCGAGGATATCATCCTCACGCATGATCAGGTAGTCGACACCCTCAACCCTGACATCAGTTCCGCCATATTTGGAGAACAGGACCCGATCGCCCACGGCAACTTCCATGGGGATGCGGTCGCCCTTCTTATTGAGCTTACCCTTACCAACTGCGACAATCTTACCCTCGGCTGGTTTTTCCTTGGCCGAATCAGGGATAATAATACCACCAGCGGTCGTGGTCTCTTCTTCCAGCCTTTCAACAAGCAGGCGATCATTCAATGGACGAATCTTCATGTACTTCCTCCTACACAATCTTCTAATTTGATTCACAATTGGGGAAATCCCCGGCTACCTATCTTCTTCCCGGCCTGCATGGACGACCGGGGCTCTTAAAAGCTGAGCAAAACAATAGGTTTGCTTTTCCAAAAATCAAGGGGGGGTGAAGACAAAAAATCTCCACCCCCCCTAAACAACGAGAAAGAGTATGCTTTCTCAAATCAGCCCGTCAGCACGTTAACCCACACGCACCACCCAGCGGAAGGGATCTTCGCAGCGCCCCCCCTGAATGTCCTGCAGCCCGGCAAAAAGACGGGCTGAGAGCTCACCTGTCTGGTTGTTATTAATGATATATTTCTGATCATGGTAACAGAGCTCACCCACTGGGGAGATCACCGCCGCGGTGCCTGAGCCAAAGGCCTCCTGCAGGGTGTTATCCTCACAGGCAGCAATGACCTCATCAATGGTGATCTGTCGCTCCACCACTTCCACTCCCCAGGACCTGGCCAGTTGGATCACCGAATCCCGGGTAATCCCGGCCAGGATGGAGCCGCCCAGGGGCGGAGTGATCAACTGGTCATTGATCCTGAAGAAGATATTAGAGGTGCCGACCTCTTCCACATAGCGATGCTCGCAGGCATCAAGCCACAAGACCTGGGTATAACCAGCCTTGGCCGCCTCACGCCCAGCCATGATACTGGCCGCATAGTTCCCGGCGGTCTTGACATTACCCACGCCGCCCTTGACCGCACGCACATATTTATCGGTGACAAATATCTTGGTGGGGTTAAAGCCCTCAGCATAATAGGCACCAACCGGGCACATGATCACGTAAAAATAATACTCCTCGGCCGGACGTACGCCCAGGGCCGCTTCCGTAGCGATCATGGTTGGCCGGATGTACAGGGTTGCGCCCTTGTTGGTGGGGATCCAGTCGCGGTCGAGATAGACCAGGGCCTTGAGCCCCTTGAGCACCTTATCCAGGGGCAGGCGCGGCATACACATGCGCAGGGCCGAGCTGTTCATCCGCTCAAGGTTATCCTGGGGACGGAAGAGAAAGACCTGGCCCTCATCATTCTTATAGGCCTTGAGCCCCTCAAAAATTGCCTGTCCATAATGAAAGACCATGGCCGCCGGATCGAGCTGGAAGCTCTGATAGGGGCAGATCTTGGCATCATGCCAGCCCTTTTCCTTGTTCCAGGTCATGCGAAACATGTGATCGGTAAAATGGACACCAAAACCGAGTTTATCCTGGGCCGGTTTCTCCTTGAGGAGGGCAGGATCTTTCTTCTCCACAGCTATTTCAAGATTTTCCCACATGACAACTCTCCTGGTTCGGGCTAAATTCTCTTTTCTTCATGACCATTCCACTATATACTTAGAAAATAATTTTTGCGATCATAGCATGTTTCACCATTCTCGTCACAGAGAACTAACCGCGCGCGCGAAATTTTACGCACCTTTCGCCCCACGATCAGAATCCATCAGCCCCACGCATAGCAGAAGACATATCCAGACATGATTAATCCGCAAGCGCCTCTTGACCCTCCGCATCCCAGCATGATGCGCATTCACTATTTCATCCTGATCTTTCTGCTCGCGACCTTTTTTATGGGGCAAATCCTCTGGCCCTTCTGGTCAATCCTGGTCTTGTCGTTCATCCTCTCCAGTCTCTTCCGACCCATTTATACCTTTTTCAATCGCAGACTGCCCGAGGCCCTGTCCTCGACTATCACCTGCTTCCTGATCGTCATCATCGTCTTTGTCCCCACCTTCTTCTTCATCAGCGCCCTGTCTAACGAGGCCCTGAGCCTCTATAACTGGGGCCGTGACGCCAAGATCGGCACAACGCTGCAGACCCTGACCCAGGAAAGTGAGCGTGTGGCCCAGATCCAGCTCTACCTCAAGGACTTCGGCCTCGACTTCCAACCGACCCAGATCAGCGAGACCATCACCTCAGTGGCCAAACAGGGCGGATTGTTTCTCTATAACCAGGGCCGGGCATGGGCGGCCAATATCATGCAGTTTGTCTTCCTCTTCTTCATGATGATCCTGGTCATCTTCTTCCTGCTCATTGACCTCGACAAATTACTCAACTTTCTCATCAAACTTTCTCCCCTGCCCGACGACGAAGACCGCCTCCTGCTCGACAAATTTCAGGAGATCGCCAATGCCATCCTCAAAGGGAACGGAATCTGTGGTTTGATCCAGGGGTTTATTGGTGGGGCAGTCTTTGCAATCATGGGCCTCAGTTCCCCCATCCTCTGGGGCGGACTCATGGTCATCCTCGCCTTTCTCCCAATTTTTGGCATCGGTCTGATTATGATCCCGGCCGCTCTCGTCCTGGCGTTCAACGAACAAGTTGGCGCCGGCATCTTTCTCTTCTTCTTCTATCTCGCCCTGTCCCTGTCCATGGAGTATGCGGTAAAACCGAAGATGGTCGGCAGCCAGGTCAAGATGCACACCCTGCTGGTCTTCCTGGCCATCATCGGCGGTATCAGCGTCTACGGCATCCTGGGCATCATCTATGGCCCACTGATCATTACCGCCTTCATGACCCTCTCTGACATCTATCTGAAAAAATACGACGAGCAGATTCAACGGATCTGAGCAACTGGCAGCTTGACCTGCGCACATACAAGTGCTCTGTAGATCGGGAAAGGCCGTCCCAAAACTACGTCCTGCATTGATGGGTTAGAGCGGCTTGCAGATGAGCCATTCCCGCTCCACAGTTCATGAACAACTAAGAGATCAAGGCCCCCCTTGTATATAAAATTATGGCACATATTCATCGTATCGTTCTGCCCAGTCGCTTTGCCGGGACAGTACTGCTCGAATCGGGCGAGCGGCTTACACCGCCGGTAGACTGGGCCTTTCTCCCGGCCGGGGACGCAGCAATCACCAGAAGTGTAAAGGCCAAGGGCCCCACTTGGGTCGTGCAGGTTCGCAAAGGCAAACGTTTGACCTCAAAGGGGATCTGGGCCAATGAGGCGCATATCCTGGAAGCACGACAAGAGGTCGAAGCCAAGAGAGCCACCCCTGAATATGACAAAAAACGGGCGCAGGATCTTGCCAGACGAGAGAACAAGCAAGACAGCTATGTCTCTGAATTTTGTACTGAGGTCATCGGTTTTCTCAACTTTCACCCCAGCTATCAGAACGAGGCCATGCTCCTGGCCGAAAAGGTGACCGCCCACGCCACCCCCGTGGGCAGCGGTACCGTGGCCAGGACTGAACGAATTCCAGTTGCCCAGCGGGCAGAGGCCGCAGTTATTGCCTGGCTGCGCCACCAGACCACGGCCTACGATTCAATGAGTATAGCACGGGTAAAGGGCAGGAGAAGAGAGGTCCGCAAGCTGCTTGCTGCCAGATCTCTGGAAATACTCCAAGCTTATCGCCAGGGCCGAGCAGTGGCCGATCACTGTCCTTTGAAAAAGGCCTTGGCCTGAGGCTGTCCCATAAAGACGCTTGACCAAGGTGGGGCATTATCAAGAAAGAGCTGGCCAACGGCCGCTTAACTTACATACATCCACAAAGCTGATCACTATTCGCCAGCAATTCCCGATGTCTTCGCAAACCCAGCAATAGCTGGGGGTAACAGATTGTGCTTTCGTAAACTTTTTGCAATAATACCTGCTGAAGCAGTAAAAACTAAATCTTAGAGATAGTGCTTAACGATCTGTTTTTACTAAATAATATTTTCACGAGTAGCTCATTTTTTCCTTGACATAGGGCCAAGAATGGTTCGATTTTTCTTTGTAATTACATCAATTTACAAGGAGAATCGCCATGTCGTCCCTCAAGTCCTGTGTCAAAAGAATCCATAATGCCACTCGGTCATTTCGTCGAATTCGTATGCGTGCTCACCTTAATGCTGATACTCTCTTTGCTCAGATACGTAATGATTTTGAGAGGGTACCTGATCATCGCGCATCAAACGGTAAGATTCCGCTTACAGATGCGCTTATGTCCGGCTTTGCCATGTTCTCTCTCAAAGATCCATCGCTGCTGGCTTTTGACGTGAGAAGGAAAGAAGATCCCAGTAGTCTGCATACAGTCTATGGAGTAGAGCAGATCCCTTGTGACAGCCAGATGCGTGACATTTTGGATCTGGTCACTCCAGAATCTTTGCGGCGTCCTTTTAAGCATGTCTTCTCACAGCTTCAACGGGGCAAAGTCATGGAGAAAATGACATGGCTTGACGGCCATTATCTGCTGGCCTTAGACGGGACCGGCATCTTTTCCTCGGAAAAGGTCAGTTCGGCCTATTGCCTGCGTAAGCGAAAGCGGAACGGTACTATTGAATATTATCAGCAGATGCTGGCCGGTGCTTTTGTTCACCCTGAACGACGAGAGGTTATCCCGACCTGCCCCGAAATGATTATCAAGCAGGACGGGGCGAGCAAAGGAGATTGTGAACGTAATGCGGCCAAACGTTATCTTGCTGATCTGCGCCGGGAGCACCCTCATCTCAAGATTATTGTTACCGAGGATGCCTTGAGTGCCAATGCTCCACATATACGGATCTTGCAGGAGCACAACCTGCGGTATATTCTGGGGGTAAAACCCAAGGATCATGAATTTCTTTTTGCCCATTTTGATGCAGCAATCCAGTCTGGGGAAGTCGAAGAAATTCATCAGCCGGACAAGCAACAGGCTGGTGTGACACAACATTTTCGTTTTGCTGGAAACATTCCCCTCAATAAAAGCAGTCAGAACGAGATACGCATCAATTTTCTCGAGTATTGGGAGACAGATATTGATGGCAAGACAGGTCGTTATTTTACCTGGATTACTGATTTTGACCTTACGCCGGCAAACGTCCAGGACATCATGCGGGCCGGTCGTGCCAGGTGGCGGATTGAAAACGAAACCTTCAACACTCTGAAAAACCAGGGCTATAACCTGGAACACAATTACGGCTTAGGAAAAAAACACCTCAGCGCAGTCTTTGTTCATTTGATGATGCTGGCTTTTCTGGTCGACCAGGTTCAGCAGATGTGCTGTCCGCTGTTCCAGGCGGCACATAAAAAATGCGGGAGTAAGCGATATCTCTGGGAGAAAATAAGGTCCTATTTTACCCTCTTCGAGGTTCCTTCCATGGAAGAGGTTTTACACCGAATCGCCCATGCCCTTCCGAAACAACTCATGCAACCGATGTGGGAATGAATGAACCGTGCTCAGTAGTATTGTCAAAGATCGATTCCTTCCGGAAAATGATTCTCTGGAAGGGTGGATGGAGCAGTCCGTTCTAAAAATGGAAATTTGAGGCCAAATTGTATTTCTCGGGTGCTAATTCAGTCACAAGGCAGTCACGAGAAGGACCGGATCGGCCAAATGCTCAGAATTTACCTCTGGCGAGATACGATTACAGCCAAAGCGGGAATAGCTGACAACATCTCAATTAAAAAAATGTGCATGCAGGCCACCGAGTGGTATTTGCTGAAATGTAAGGCGATTGGCGCCCAAAATCTAATAAAGGAGATGAGTATCAAGGGGGAGAAGTATAGCTACCCCGTTTTCTTCACTCTCCTAGATGCCGTTGAAGGCAATATCAAAAGGAAAGAGGAACTGACTGAAGAGTAAAAAGCCAGCTGTATGGATGTGAACACACTCGTTGGCACAGAACGTTGGTAAGACATTGTTATTTATTTGAAAGAAAAAAATCCTTGCAGCGAAATGGCTTCGGCGCAACTTGGACATGTCGCTTGACTTTTATCTTTCTGTCTTGTAACAATTATTATAGATTCAGTGGCCGCACTGACGCTGCTTATGTATTGTTTTAGTTGCGGCTACACCGCGCTAAACCAGAAAAGGGGCCGATTCCATTTTTTTGATATGATGGGTATTAGATGTCAATTACTTTGACCGGTTCGCGACAACTATCTTGTCCGGTTTTCCTGTCTCATTTTCCCGTAGGATTTCGGCCTGTCCTATATTGATTTTCAGGTGCCCATGACAATTGTTTTGCCGTTTTAACGGCGCGGATAATTGTCGTTAGCCATGTTTTTTATGGCCCAGCAAGCGATAGCGCGGTAGGTAAGACCTCAGAGATTGAATTACTCAAGCATTACTTCCTCTTTGAGCAACTTGGCCTTTTGTGGATCATTTTCAATATCCGCCCTGGTGATATCATAGACCAATACTGGGTAGTTCAAGTTGTTCTCCCTGATTAACAGGCCACTATCTGTGTCGGTTATCATATAAATGTCATCTGGCTTCAGGCTGTCATCAAACCAGGTCGTGTTCGTTTCATCGATGGTGAGCTTTATCGTTTCAAGTCGCCCTTGCTGTGGGTTGCATATTACCATTTCCATTATGAACCACCTTGGTCTTCTTTGCCGATTGGTGCCGCCGCCACTGGATGAGCACATTGGTTACGATTCATGGCCTGCTTTTTCCGGAAACTTTCCGCCTTTGCCTCTATTTCAATGATCATGGCGTGATGAACAAGCCGGTCAATGGCCGCCACCGTCATTATGGTATCTGCAAAAATCTGATCCCAGTCACTGAAAGGGTGATTGGCGGTAATGACCATACTTCTTGACTCATAGCGATGGGCAATCAGTTCAAACAGAACATGGGTTTCAGCCTCGCTCTTTTTGACATAGCCAATATCGTCCAGAATAATAACGGCATACCTGTCCAGCCTGGCAAATAATTTTTCCAGCTGTAGTTCGTTGCGGGCTCGCTGTAACTCTTGAACAATGGCGGTGGCCTGGTAATAGCGCACCCTGACACCCTGCTCAATCAAGCCGTTACATATACCCGCTGCCAGGTGGGTCTTACCGGTACCGCTCGGCCCAAAAAACAGGAGGTTCTCTGATCGCTTAACCCAGCTTGGGTCAGAGGCCAGAACCTCCATCTTCCCGGCATTCAGATTTGGCAGATGACTAAAATCAAATGAAGACAGTGTCTTGCCGACCGGAAGTTTCGATTCTTTAGAATAGCGGGCTATACGACGGCTGTAGCGATGATTTATCTCCTCTTCACATAGTGTCGCCAGATACTGAGCCGGACTCCATCCCTTTACTTCTGCCTGCTCTGAATAGTTTTCCCAGAAAGCCGCCATATTGGAGAGTTTTAGTTGCTTCAGCATAACTGGCAACGTTGCACAATGACTCATCAATGCACCTCCGTGGGCCAGGTGTGCAGCAAATCATCGTAGCTGGATGGCGGTGGCTGCGTTATTTGAATGTCGGGTACGGCTGGTTTTTCGTACCCAAACTTCTGCTGCAATTCATGCAGACTAGGAAGCGACTGACTGGACATCATACTCTGAAGATGCTCACCCAGTTGTTTCTCACAATCTGACTGATGGGCTAAGGCCAGAATGCCCACCATTGTCTTGCAGGCCGTACGGGCCTCCATTTCCTGATCCAGCCAGGTCCACACGGTCTTGTAGGTTGTATCCGGGAGAAGGTAATCGCGGAGCTGAGAATATCTGAAGGCCTGGGGTTTCTTTACAAGGCTGCCAATTACATGACGATAATCAACCTGTTTGACCCGGCGATTATGATCAGTGGCAAATGCCCTTGGAAGAGTAACCGTAAAGGTGCTCCCCAGGTAAACCTCAAGGCGGTTATCGTAGATATGAACACGAAGTCTCTCTCCGATCAGCCTGGAAGGAACCGTGTACAAGACCCGCTTAACCTGGATGGTGCTCGAGGTGCTGACCGGTACGACTGCTTCAGTGTAATCAGCTGTCCGTTGCAGAGGCAGTGGTTGTAAGTGCAGACGCTCTTGATCAATTTTGTCCTGCTTGCGGCTATTAATATCACGGACTATTTCGGATAAAAACTCCTCATAGGCAGCCACTGAATCAAAATCACATGAATCGCGTAGCAGTAAGGCCTGCCGGATGCGCTTCTTCAAGTGACCATGGGGAGATTCAATGGCCCCGTTCTCGTGCCCCTCACCACGATTATTGCGGGTTGCTTCCATGCCATAATGACGACAGAATTGCTCGTAACGTAGAGTGGTATCCTCGGCAGCATCTTTATTGAGATTGCGATAAGCGGCAGACAGGCTGTCGCTGCGGTGTTCCAGGGGCACACCACCCAGCCGCCACAGAGCATCCTGTAATCCCTCAGCCAAAGCGGCATATGACTCACCGCCATGGATAACCTTGACCGAACACCAGCCGCTAAAGGCCAGTCGGAAATGGTAGAGAAGGTGGAAAAACTCTTGGCCCTGGATGGTAATTGTCACCTTTTTAATCTTGGTGAAATCAGACAACCCCATCCGACCAGCTATTTGCTCCTGTCGAAACATCACCTCCTTGTCAGGCCCATAAAGGGCCTTCCACTCACTAACCCGGCGCTGGAAGGTCCGCAGTTTGCTATCCTGGTATTCTCCGGGGTGCTCCTTTTGAAGTTTCTCAAATAATGTCAACGGGGTAAACTTCGAATTCTTTACAAGGATTGGTACTATCTCACTTTCCCAGACATCGACAAAAGGGTCGGCCCGCGTCCGCCAATATCGTTTCCGGGTTCGCCCCGGTTGCAGTTCTCCTTTTTCAGCACGACGACCGGATCGTTCCGACATCCCGGCCTTGGCTGCAGCCGTAATCTGTGTCTTCCCTTCTTTTCGTGTTTTCACGTATAACTTGACCTGTTCTGGATTGATGGCTTTACCTGACAACAAAAACCTCCTTCTGGGAAATAGTTTTTGATGTCAAGATACACCAGATTGAACCGGACAAGATAGTTGTCATCAACCGGACAAGCTAATTGTCACATAATAATGATGGGCTCTATTTTTCAGTTGTATTGTGGAGGTTGGCTTGGATACTTATTACCTTTTCAAGGTTTTTCATCTCACCGGGATATTTTTCGTGTTCAGCGCCCTTGGTGGACACATGTTCAGGGCGGCGATTGGTAGCAAGGAAGACAATCCGATGCCAAAGTTTATTGGCATTTTTCACAAGGTTGGACTCCTGCTGGTGTTACTTTCCGGCTTAGGCCTACTTACGCATTTCAGTGATGTCGATGTGTTCGGTTGGGTAATTGCCAAGTTTTTTATCTTGGTGATGCTTGCAATATGGCCACTGTATCTATATGGCGCCAAGAAGAATCTTCCCTGGTTTGGGGGCGCCGCTGTTCTGACTGGTTTGGTGGCTGCGTTTTTTGCGTTGTATAAACCTTTTTAGGAAAAAGCAAGACGTGCTTGGCTCAACCAACGTTCATAACTGAAGTCGTCCATTGTTTGGTCTAATTACACATTAGGATGAAAATCCCCATAGGATTTCTATCTCATTTCAGCAATAGTAAGGCCTATACCCAATATGCCGCCTCCCATTTTAAGTCACCTGTAGTTCCAACAATTCGGAAACCATAAACTATTTGAGGTTCGAGAGCATCAGAAACAAGACGAATCTTAGTATTTACAAGTGCTTAAGTATTTAGAGTCAGCGTGAGATTTAAATAATGGCCAGTAGTAAGATCTACAGTTTCATACAATCCTTAATAATTACATTGCTACTGTGAATATCAGGCATGTCGCATTTTCTCACCAGCACTGACAGGTCACAATGAGAGCAATGGCAAGCTAGGTAGGCAAGAAGTTCTGAGGGTATTTTTGCGTAACGCAAACAGTATACTCAATAATAACAGGGGACACATGGCTGATTCAATTCCCTGCATCCCCCGATTATTTGGCCCACCAACACTTCACCCTTCTGCTCTTCAGTTCTCCTGAGCTCCTGCACCACTGCCCTCATCTGAACCGCTTCCCCCCGACTATTCCCTGCTTCTATTCCAGAAAATCAGGAAAAATATTGCCAGGCCACAGTTTGTGGTTACAATAATATTTGAGAATCAATACCAACTAAAGTGGATTTCCTCAACTACAGGTAGCCCATGAATGCACTCGCCACCCAAATCAGGCTCGATGAGCACCGGATCAGCCGTGAACCCTTTTACCTCCCCTTGGGCAATGAGATCCAGATCGCAGTCGCGGCCTATACATCGGGCCTGCCCCTACTTCTTAAAGGACCGACCGGATGCGGCAAGACCCGGTTCATGGAATACCTGGCCTGGAAACTCGAACGTCCACTCGTCACGGTCTCCTGCCACGATGACCTGTCCACCAGCGATCTGGTGGGCCGCTATCTGATCCGCAGCGGTGAGGCAGTCTGGACCGATGGCCCCCTGACCATGGCGGTTCGGGCCGGGGCCATCTGCTATCTTGACGAGGTGGTCGAGGCGCGCAAGGACACCACCGTGGTTATCCACCCCCTGGCCGATAATCGCCGGGAACTCCCCATCGAAAAAAGGGGCGAGCTGCTCACTGCCCCGCCCGAATTCATGCTTGCAGTCTCCTACAACCCCGGCTATCAGAGCGTGCTCAAAGACCTCAAACCCTCGACCAGACAGCGCTTTGTCGCCCTCTCCTTTGATTATCCAGACCAGGATCGGGAGGCCCAGATCGTAATCCGCGAGAGTGACATCGACCAGGACCTGGCCGCATCTCTGGTCAAGCTTGGTCGCATGACCCGAGGCCTCAAGGAGTCAGGACTCAGCGAAGGGGCCAGCACCCGCCTCCTGATCCAGACCGGAAAACTCATCGGCCTGGGAATCCCAGTTCATGAGGCCTGCAGGGCATCAATCACTGAAGCCCTCACCGATGACCCAGAGCTGCTGGGCGCCATCGATGAGATGGTCAGCTCCCTGTTTTGATCTGTCATGGATAGCGAAGCGCTCAAAGAACTCTTCTACAGCCAAGTCGCAGAAGACCGCCCCAACGAATGGGACGTGGATGAACAGCTGGCCGAGTACCACGACTGTGAAGAACCAATCTGCCGGGAAATCTTTGCCCGCATCCCGGCCATCTGGCCCGTGAGCCACTCACTCTGCTACAACTACCTGGCCCAGGCCCGCAAGGCCTTGACCTGCCTTGACATCTCGCAGCTGGACGACTGGGTCAGGGGAACACTCAAGCACTACGAGACCGGCGGGCTGCGCGCCGCCCAGGCATATATGGGCGCGGTAGAGTCCACATTTCTCTGCACCCTGCGCGGAGAAGATGGCGTCACCCTGACTGCAGTTGCCGGCCGTCTCCTTCCCTATGCCCGAGGATTAATCGGAGCAGAAATTGACCTCATACCCGGACCTGCAGTTTCAACAGACACGACCACCATTACCCTCCCCCCGCTGCTGCGCCTGTTTCGGACACAGGAAGACAACTTTCTCCTCTATAAGCTGATCATCTCCTACCAATGGGCCTTCATGGCCAACCAGACCCTGAACACCGCTCCCAAGGGTTACCAGGGGGAAGAACTCTGGCTGCTGGGGGCCGTAAGCCGGGCGGCCAATCCAGACTTGCTGACGACTATCTATCTTGGCCTGGAGACCCTGCGTGCCACTCACTTCCTGGAACGCGAACTCCCGGGCCTGATGCGGCGCAGCAAGGACATCAGACTCAGGCTCAGCCCCCCGTTGCCGTTGCCAGAAGCCATTGAGCCAATCACCCTCTTTTTCCACTGGCTGCAGGTCCTGATCCTGGGGGCGCCATCCGCGCAGCCTGGCCATCATAGCCATCGTAGCCACCTCGACTTCCCTGACCTTCCTGGCCTCCCCGACTCTCTGCCCAACGCACTATCCGACCTTCTTCCCGCCGACATCCACCAAGGGACAGATTCACCCCAGGAGTCATTTCATCTGGCCATCCGCATCCACGATTTACTCGTTGCAACGCCGACTCGGATGCCGATCTCCACGGCCAGCAAAGAATTCAGCACCCAGTTGCCCATCTTCAGCGGCCAGATGGACCTGGCCGCCATCAACCATGCCCGGCAACAAAAGACCAGACAACTTGAAAGTCGCTTTATCGATGACCTGGCAAGTTTTATCATCAATCTGCCCCCAGGCCCGCTGACTCAAAGCGCAGACAGTAACGAGCCACTCGAGCAGGACCACACCGAGAAGAATACCCATGGCCCGGAGGATTGCGACACCGCCATGATCCTGGAGCAGCCCCCTTCCTTCTCCCTGGATGATGACACCCAGTCAACCCTGTTCATCAATCTCGACAACGAGCAGATACTCCTGCCCGATGCCCTGCAAGATCAGGCCGCAGCTCTCCGCGCCCATCTCGGCCACCTCCCCGATCGCTACCTCAGCAGTGCTGCTGGCCGGGCCGGCAGCGGACTGGGCCGGGTGCCAAGCCCGGAAAACACCGACATCATTACTATCCAGGCCCCACTCCTGTATGACGAGTGGGATTATCGCCGGGGCGGCTTCCGTAAAAACTGGTGTGCACTCCTGGAAAAAGAACTGCCTTCCCTGCGCTCCACCTTTGTCGCCACCACCCGCGAGCGCTACCGAGGCCAGATCATCAAACTCCAGCGTCAGTTTGAGATGATGCGCACCCGTGAACGCTTTGTCCGCCGCCAGACAGACGGAACCGACATTGATCTTGACAGCCTGGTGGAGTCCCTGGCCGACAGTCGGGCCGGGGTGGCATCATCCGATCGCCTCTTCATCCGCCTGCAACGCAACGAGCGCGATATTGCCGTCCTCTTTCTCGTTGATCTCTCAAACTCCACCGAGGGGTGGGTAGGCAAGGCCATCAAGGAGGCCTTGGTCCTGATCTGCGAGGCCATGGAGATTGTCGGCGACCGTTACGGAATTTACGGCTTTTCTGGAATGCGGCGGACGCGCTGCGAGATCTTTCGGGTCAAAGAATTAAGCGATACGTTCGACGAAAAGGTCAAGGGGAGGATAGGGGCATTGGGGCCACGGGAATACACGCGCATGGGGCCAGCCATCCGGCACATGACCAGCCTGTTTAAAGGGGTAGATGCAAAGCTTCGCCTGATGATCACTCTCACCGATGGCAAGCCCGAGGATTATGACGACTACAAGGGCGAATACGCCATCGAAGACACCCGCCACGCCCTGATCGAGGCCAAGTCTGCCGACATCCATCCCTTTTGTATCACCATCGACCAGCAGGCCCATGAGTACATGGAGCACATGTACGGGAGGGGGAACTACATCTTTGTGGACCAGGTGGCCAAACTACCGGCCCGGATGACCGACATGTACCGCATCCTCACCAGCTGAGTGCCCAACAGGGTGGCTGATCAGGGTAAGGAAGGGTTGGCCCCGAGGATCTCATCCAGAAAGCTCAAGCGACTGTGCAGGGCGATGACCGCCGTGTCGACCTTGAGGATGCGTGGCCCCAGGGTAAAGGGAATAAAACCTGCGGCCACCAGCTGCTGAACCTCATAATCAACCCAGCCACCCTCAGGCCCAATGGCCAGCAGCATTCGAGACGGAGACGAAGTCACTGCAGCACTCAGGCCCGCCGGAGCATCGGGGTGGGCGATCAGGCAATGGCTGTAATCATGGATACGGCCGGGCAGGATATCTTCCACAAAGGGACGGAAACGGCGCTGCACCTCGACCACAGGCACCCGGGTATCCACCCCCTGCTCCAGTCCATGCAGCAGGTGTTCGTACCAGCCGTTCTCCTCTACAATCTGGGCGTTCCAGAAGCTCTTCTCGACCCGGTTTGCATTGACCAGGGTGATGCTCCCAACGCCCAGGGCCGCGGCCTGACTCAAGATTCGACGGAGCATGATGGGTCTGGGCAGGGCCAGGAGCAGATCGATTTTTGCTGGGGGCGGACAATCACCTGCCAGTTCCACCAGCAACTCAGCCGCGAAGGGGTACCGACTGGTAAGGGCCACAATTTCTGCCCGCCCCATGGGTCCGTCAATAACTCCGATCCGCACCGTATCCCCGACCCGGCTGCGCAAGACCTTCACAAGGTGCTCGGCCCGCCGGTCATGGAGTTCCACCCGGTTACCGGTCAATTCACTTCGTTCTATCAAAAGAATATTCATCTCATCCCTGCACACCAAAATCCACAATCACTCATCGCCAGGCAAGAGCAAGGGGCCGTCAAGACAGTCTGGCAACCGCTTTATCATACCCATGAATTTGAAGGTGTGATAAAGTTGTCATCCATATGCCATCAGCCAATCCTCACAAGCATCTTTCACCGTCTTCGGCCACTTCGGCCGCCTCGGCCGCCGCACATCCGATCTTCACCCGGCTCACCACCTATCTCCTCCTGAACGCTACCCTGGCCTTTGCCTTGGGGATCGGCCTGGCTGCGATACTGCCACCGCTTGGCATTGCAAGCTATGTGATCAGTATTGCAACGGGTCTCACAGCCCTCCTCTTACACCACCGAAAGCAGCGCAAAGGCTGCCTGCTGTTCCTGCTGCTCCTGGCCGTTGCCCTGGGCCGGTTGCATGGTGGCCTGGCCCTGCAGGAGCCACCCCAGGACCAGCACATCTACAATCTGATCAGCGCAGAACAGGAGGTCGTGCTCCAGGCCACCCTGATTGAAATGCCAGTCTTTGACCAGGACAAAACCAGGCTGCTGGTCAAGACACAGGCCCTGCGGATCAAGGACAATCCCGATTTTATTCCGACCCACGGTCGCGTCCTGTTCAGCATCAAAGGCCCCCCACCCGAGGCAATCGGCCCCGGCGACCAGTTGCTGATCCGGGCCAAGCTCGCCCGGCCCTACCGCATGGGAAATTCGGGCAGCTTTGATTACCAGACCTTTCTCAGGCGCGACGATATCTGGATCACCGGCCGGATCATCTCCCCGCTCCACATCCACCGACTCCAGAACGAGCCCACTCTAGGCCACACCCTGCGCTATCTCCCGGAACAACTCCGAGGCCGGATCGGGCTCGCCCTTGACCAACACCTGGCCCCGGAGATCGCTGCGGTCTACCGGGCCATCCTCATCGGCGACCGGCAACAGATCAGCCCGGAGACCCTGGAACAGTTCAAGGGCTCGGGCTGCATGCACATCCTGGCTATTTCTGGACTCCACCTCTCAATCCTGGCCGGGGTCCTGTTCCTGATCTTCCACTTCCTGCTCAGACGCTCGGAATACCTGATGCTGCACTATCCAGTACGAAAATGGGCCGGACTGCTGACCCTGCCGCCCCTGATCTTCTACTGCCTGCTGGCTGGGGCCAATATCCCGGTGCTCCGCTCCCTGCTGATGGTCTGCGTCTTTATCCTGGCCCTGTGCAGTGAGCAGCGCAAGTCCCTGTTCACCACCCTGGCACTGGCCGCGCTGCTCATCCTCATCTGGCGACCGGATAGCCTGTTCACTGTCTCCTTCCAGCTCTCCTTTGCGGCCGTGGCCGCCATCGGAACCATTGTGCCTTTTCTCAAAGATATCCTCCAAACAGGCAAGGATTCAGCCCCGCAGTCAACCACAGACAAGCCAGGCACAGTCAACAGCACCATCAATCGCACCATCAATCATACTGGCCGCTGGATTCTGGCCGGACTCATGGTCTCCACGGCCGCGACCATCGGCACCGCCCCCCTGCTGCTGAGTGCCTTCAACCGCATCTCACTTGTGGGCCCTATGGCCAACCTCCTGCTCGAGCCCCTGCTCTGCCTCTGGAGCCTGCCCCTGGGCTTTTTGGCCATCATCCTCCTGCCCGTCGCACCCACAATCAGCGTTCTCCTCCTGCAGGCTGGCGGCTGGGGCATAGACCTGGCCCTGAAACTGGCCCAGTTTTTCAGCCAACTCCCCTTGAGCAGCGTCTGGCTGCCCACGCCCGCACCGCTGCTCGTGATCTGTTATTTCATTGCCCTCTTTGCCTGCCTGCAATACCGGCCCGGACACAGAATCGCCCTCAAGACACGCCTGGGCCTGCTGGCCCTGATCATGGTCTTGTTCATCTTTCCGCCACAGCTCTTTTTTAAGCAGTTCCAGAAGGGCAGCCAGCTGACCTTCCTGGACGTGGGCCAGGGCAGTGCCACGGTCTTGAGTCTGCCTGGAAACAAACAATTCCTGATCGATGGCGGCGGTGCCTTCTCACCAAGATTCAACGTGGGTGAACGGATCATCGCCCCCTTTCTCTGGCAGCAATCCATCCGCAGACTGGAGGGCATAGCCATCACCCACCCAGACAGTGATCACTTCAATGGTATCCCCTTTATCCTGGCCCATTTCAGGCCCAAGACCCTATGGATCAATGGCCCAGATCCGGATGATCCCGCCTACCAGCACCTGATTCGTCAGGCCCGGAATTCTGGGATTCAGGTCCGTATCCCCAGGCCCAACGAACGACTTTTTGAGGAGAAAAATGCCGTCCTGACCAACATCGCCAATCCGCTCAATCCTTTATCAGGAGGAGATCTCCCCGCAGCCTCTAACTCAAATGATCGCGGCCTGATCCTCAGATTCCAGCACGAGAGGCTGAGCTGCCTCTTTCCTGGGGACATCACCGGCACAGTCGAAGAACAGTTGCTCCTGCACCAGAGAGCGCAACTTCCTGCAACCATCCTCCTGGCCGCCCATCACGGCTCTGCCACTTCCAACTCCGCACCATTTATCAAGGCTGTTGCCCCAAAGACCATGGTGGTCTCGGCCGGCCGATTCAAACCCAACCATTTCCCCTCAAGCGATCTCCGCCGCCTCAGTCACACATTAACAATACCACTCCTGCTCACCGCCGATGACGGTGCCATCACCATCGACAACGAACTGAAGATAAGCACATTCAACGGTGCCCCATTGCCTGACCTCCGCCCATAAAAAAAGGGGCGCCGATTCCGCAACTAGCACCCCCTGCCTCCCCGACCGCAATCCGTGTCCGAGCGCTCAGACCTCGGTGAAATCTGCCGGCGGCTTACTCAGATATTTGGCAAACTTGGCCTTATCCATTGCATTGGTATAGGCAGACTCGGGACTGATTCTCCCCTTGTTAAGATGGGCCTCAATGGCGTCATCAAGGGTCTGCATCCCGTACTTCTTACCCGTCTGCATCACCGAGGAAATCTGAAAGGTCTTGGCATCCCGAATCAGATTCCGCACCGCCGGGGTGGCGACCAGGATCTCCAATGCCGCACAACGGCCTTTCACATCAATACGCTTGAACAGGGTCTGAGAGACCACGGCCTTGAGGGCATCGGCCAGGGTCGAACGGACCTGACCCTGCTGACTGGCCGGGAAAATCTCGATTATCCGATCCACGGTCTTCATGGCATTCAGGGTGTGCAGGGTGCCAAAGACCAGATGACCGGTCATGGCCGCCTCCATGGCCAGTGAGATGGTCTCGAGATCGCGCATCTCACCAACCATGATGATATCCGGATCCTCACGCAGGGCCCCGCGCAAGGCGGCACTGAAGCTCTTGGTATGCGCACCCACCTCACGGTGGTTGACAATGCATTTCTGACTTGTGTGGACAAACTCGATGGGGTCTTCAACTGTGAGGATATGGTCTTTGCGGGTTCGGTTGGCCTCGTCGATGATCGCCGCAAGGGTTGTTGACTTACCCGAACCAGTGGGCCCGGTGACCAAGACCAAGCCCTTGGGAAGCTGAGCCATCCGCGAGACTATCTTGGGCAGACCAAGCTCATCACAGGACAGGATCTTGCTGGGAATCTCCCGGAAGACCGAGCCAATCCCATATTTCTGGCGAAAAAAGTTACAACGGTAGCGGGCCAGCCCCGGGATCTCGTAACCAAAATCGATATCACCGGTCTCTTCAAAAATCTTGATCTTCTCCTCAGGGCAGATCTCATAGAGCATGGCCTTGAGCTCATCATCACCCATGGCCCGGAATTTGACCCGTTCCATGTCGCCAAGGATGCGGAGGATGGGCTGCTGCCCGGCCACCATATGCAGATCCGAGGCACCCTCATCGTTCATCAGTTTAAAAAACGCGTCTATCTGAGCCATACACCCTCCCTCAACGATTCAACTTCGGACTCTCTATAAAAACAATCTGTAACTACTCAGCATAGGCTGTAAATTACCCTTTTCTCCGTACTGTAACTGTTCAAATGTGCTTCATATTCGTTCATTTAGGAGTGTGAAGCATACCTGTGCTATGCGAGCAGGTCGAAATGGGCGAAGATGGAGTGCAACTGGATAGTTACAACAATCTCGCACTGTGCCAGATCACATGACCACGGTCTTGCGAATATAATTGACCACCTGATCAAGATCGTCCATGACATCAATCAACAGCAGATCATCCTGATCAATATTTCCAGCTGCCACCATCTTTTCCTTGATCCAGTCAAGTAGACCACCCCAGAACTCAGAGCCCACCAGAATGATGGGGAAGGGTTTAATCCGCTGAGTCTGAATCAGGGTCAGTGACTCGAACAGCTCGTCAAGCGAGCCAAAACCGCCTGGCATACAGACAAAGCACATGGAATACTTCATGAACATGACCTTGCGCACAAAGAAATACTTAAAGTGCAACGGAAAATTCATGTACGGATTGGGCTCCTGCTCATGGGGCAGACTGATATTAAGACCAATGGAAACACCCCCAGCCTCACTGGCACCCTTGTTGGCGGCCTCCATGATCCCGGGACCACCGCCGGTAACGATGCCATATCCGGACTTCACTAACTTGGCGGCCAGTAGTTCGGTCATCTGGTAATAGGGGTCCTCGGGTAGGGTTCTGGCCGAACCATAAATGGTCACAACCGGGACGTCCACCGATGACATGGAGTCAAAGCCATTGACAAACTCTGACATGATCCGGAACATCCGCCAGGAGTCGCCCACCATGGAATTATCAAGACAATTTTTCGGTTCCCGTCTGATTCGCCGTCGTTCATTATCAAGCATCGAGTAGTCCTTGGTTATTAAAGTTTGTTGTTACTCAGTAATCGATGTGCCTCTGCCACCACGGCGGGATCAGCTGCACCATTCTCTCGGATTTTGACCAACCAGGCCCGTGCCCGCGACTCCTGTCCCAGGGCCTGATACAACTTGGCCATTTCCAACTGGGCCGCGCCCCTGGTCTCCTTGCGACGCAGACACAGACGCAGACTGTTGCGCGCCTCATCATACATTTCACAGCGCCGCTGGGCCTGGGCCTGGCGCAGATAAAAGAGAGTAACATCCGGTTGCAGCTCAACGCTCTTTTCACAGAGCGAAAGGGCTATCCTGGCCCCCTGATTCTGCTCCAGATAGATCAGGCCAAGCAGGCTCATGGCCGCAGCATCAAATTCATCAAAGCGGAGGGCTCGCTGCAACCAGCGTTCAGCCTCGCTGAAACGCCCCACTCCATAACAGGCCTCACCCAAGAAACGCAGGGCCTGGCCCCCACGGGGTGCCTGCTGCTCCTGCTCATACCAGGGCGCCAGACAGTCCAGGGCCTGTTGAAAGCGCTTTGTCCGGCAATACAGCCGGCCCAGTTGCAGACCAAAATCAGGAGGTTCACTGACCTCCGCGCCCTGAGCACGACTGACACGACTGACGGCCAGGGCCTGCTCAAAGGTGGCAACGGCGGTCAGATCATCACCCTGCTGCTCCTGTCCCAAACCCAAGTTATAAAGGGCCATGAAATTGTCCGGCTCCATGGCCAGAACCTGCTCAAAACAGGACATGGCCTGGCGCTGATGATTCATCAGGACATGGGCAACCCCAAGACTGTTGAGGAGATTGACCTCACCGGGTGCCAGGAGCAGGCCCTGGCGATAATCACGCACGGCCCGGGGCAGGTCACCCTCGCTAAAAAAGACATCGCCGCTGACATTATAACTCAGGGCATCACAGACAACGATCTGCCCCTCACCAAGAAGGGCACCGTGCAGCAAGGCCCGGCGACAATTGAGCACTGCCTCGGATTTACGACTAGCGGCCAAGGGATAGGGGGCAATACCCACGGCGATCTTTTCTGATCGCTCTCCAGCCCCAGCTGAGTGCAGTCTGTCCTGGAGATCACGGGCAATATCCAGGGCCATGCCAGGGTCGCAATCAGGGAGGAGGACAAAGCAATCGCCCTGATCATCGTAATAGAGCAGTGGCGCATGCCCGGCAGTGGCCAGGATCTGGCCAACCCTCTGACCCTCAGCCAAGCCCTGAATCTGGATCAGGACAAAACGCTCAAGGTCCTGCCAGTGGCGCTGAAACCTTGCCGCAACCCGACGCGAAGGCCGGGCCAGAGCCTGATACTCTGGCTGTTCCAGGGAATCGTGGAGGCACAGACCAAAGGGACCACGTTTGCAGGCCGCCTGCAGGGCATCCCAGGCCTGATCAAACACCCTCAGTCCGTTCGGTCGCAGCCCGCCATCCCCATCATCGTCACTATGGACAATGCCCTGACTGCAGCCCACATGGGCCCGGGGCAGCCGCTCCCGCTTGAGGATCGAGATGATCGCAGGGGCCAGCCGGCGTGTGACCTGCGGAGCCACATTACGGCCAAGAATGGCAAACATCCCCTGCCCGAGATAATACAGGGGCAGGGTCTCACCGATGATGGACTTGAGCAGTGAAACACTCTGCCGCACCGCCTGCATGGCAGCCAGGCCCGTGCGTACCCGGGGGTAGACCTCGACCAGGATCAGATCGAGACGATCGCCCCAGACCAGGGCGGCCAAATCCTCCTGCAGTTGGCCATTGTTAAAAAGCCTTGTCTGGGGATCAGTGGCAGCCTGACGGATTGCCAGAAACTGCTGTTGCAGATCATCACGGATCTCCAGCAGCCAATCCTGAGCGGCCCGACCCACCAGTAAGGGATCAACCCCACTGACCAGGGCCACCCTGTTCGGACCGTCGGCTATGGCACAGGGGAGCAGAAAACAATCCTTGAGCACCAGCGGCGCAGCATCACGACCACAGACCTGCAAGGCCTGGTGCAGACCGGGAAGCATGCTGAATTGATTACTGTATTGCTCGGCCAGGGCCTCGGACAGGATTCCCCCGCGCAGAAAAACAACATCTGAGGCCGTTGGGATAGCGGCGCGGACCGCCCGGGCAAAGGCCGCGGCAAAGAAATGGAAGTCACTGGCCAGCAGGTGTGTGATTTTTGGAAAAAAAGGAAAATGACCGCTCACACGGACTCCTCGTCATTCCCACGAAACAGGGTAACCAGACCCGTGACCAGCTCGGGTACTTCCTGGTCTAACACGGTACGCATATCCAGGAGCAGGGTTTCGTCTTCAATGCGGCCAATGATTGGCAGCGAGAGTCTGCGGAGGCCGCGCTCGAATTGAGCCAGGGTCATGGCCAGGGGTTTGATGGTCACGGCCCAACTGGCCAGGCCGTGCTCGGGCATGGCTCCACCGCCCACCCGGGACATGGTCGCCTGTTGGCCCAGGGTACAGCTGCCGCCCAGCTGGCCGCCCAGTCGGCGTAACAGTCGGCGGGCCCGGCCACGGATCTCATCCTGGGTCTGGACCAGGAGGCGCAGGGTCGGGACCTCGCGCAGGGCTGCATCCAGATCATAATAACTACGCAGGATCGTCTCCAGGGCGGCCAGGGTAAATTTATCGATACGCAGGGCCCGGTTCAGGGGATTTTGCTTGATCCGGTCGATGATTTCACGGCGACCGACAATGATCCCGGCCTGGGGCCCGCCCAGGAGCTTATCACCGCTGAAGGTCACCACATCGACTCCGGCCCGAACGATCTCCTGGACCGTGGGCTCCTTGGGCAGACCATAGGGGGAAAGATCCACCAGACTTCCGCTGCCCAGATCTTCCACCACCGCCAGCCCCCGCTCTCGAGCCAGGGCCACCAGCTCGGCCGCCGGAACCTCAGAGGTAAAGCCGATGATCCGGAAATTAGAGGTATGGACCTTGAGCAGCAAGGCGGTCTCGTCAGTGATGGCCTGCTCATAGTCACGAAGATGGGTGCGATTCGTGGCCCCGACCTCGACCATCTTGGCCCCGCTTCGGGTCATGACATCGGGGATGCGGAACGAGCCGCCGATCTCCACCAACTGGCCACGGGAGACGATCACCTCTTTACCCGCGGCCAGGGTCTCAAGGACCAGGAGCACGGCTGCGGCATTGTTATTGACCACCAGGGCCGCCTCGGCACCGGTGATATCACAGACGATCTCCTCCACCAGACTGTAGCGGCTGCCGCGCTTACCGGTCTCAAGATTAAATTCAAGATTGGAGAAATGGCCAGCGGCCTGACTGAGGGCGGCAACGGCTGAGGGCGGCAGCAGGGAGCGACCGAGATTGGTATGGATCACCACTCCCGAGCCATTGATCACTCGCCTGAGATTGGCCTGTTGCCTGCGGGCCACGGCGCGCTGAAATCTGGCCTGCCATTCGTCCTCGGTCAGGCCACGACAGCCTGAATCTCCGGCCAGGATACGGCTCCGCTCGGCATCAATGGCCGCACGCACCGCCAGTTTCAGGACCATATCCGAGACCTCGGCTGCGACCGCAGGCCTGAGGGTAAGCAGGCTCTCGTCGACCTTGGGCAATAGGCGAAGCAATGTCTGTTGATCGGTCATGAACACCCCTGGGAGCTGAGAAAAATAGACCTCCCTGCAAACAGGGAGAAACCGTCAGGAATTGTACGTGCTTCAGAAATGAAAAGCAAACATTATTCTTTTTAATTAAGCAGATAGAACAAAAGAGTGCGCAACAACAATCCCCTGGGCTGGCCCTGCCAGATGCCCAATGTCCTAAAGCCCCCCAGGGAGGTGTACCTGGCTGCAACCATTGCTGAACCGTTGACACCCCACAACAAATACCGTACATTCGATCCCTGAGTGGGAGTGACTGCCGGCTCCCCAGTATCTCTCTTAACTGCGCATGAGGTTTTTTTATGTTTGGCATTGGTCTGCCCGAAATGATCCTGATCATGGCCCTGGCCCTGATCGTCGTTGGTCCGGACAAGCTACCCGACCTGGCCCGTTCTGTGGCCAAGGGGATCTTGGAGCTCAAGAAGACCGCCAACACCATCAAGGAAAATCTCACCGAAGAGGCCGGTATCATTAATGACCTGAAGCCAGATCTGGAACAGGCGGCCAAGAACTTCCGCCAGCAGGTCCTGGAGGCTCCGGACAATGCATGGAAGGATCTTGCCCCGGGTGAGGGTGTCAATCCAGCGCCAAAAAAATCAGCTGCGATGGATCTCACAGATGCGACCATCGAGGCCGAGATTGTGGCGCCAACACCCGTGACTGCGGGAGAAGCGGAAACCAAAAAAGATCCAGCCCCTGCCACCCCCCATGAGACCGGCAAGGCTGCTCAAGATACGCAAAAACCAAATCCAGCCCCCCCCCAGGCCTCCGACAAGTCTCCTGAATAATGCTAAGCCGGAGCCTTGAACATTTTGCCCCCCACCACCAGGAACTGCGCAAGCGCCTGATCCGGGTCTTTGCCACCATCATTGTGGCCACAAGTGTGGCCTATCTGTTCTCAAAACAGATCGCCAGGGCCTTTGTGGAGCCATTACTTGCATCCAGCCCCATGATGGACAAGCTGGTCTACACCAACCTGCCCGAGGCCTTCATGGCCTATCTCAAGCTCTCCCTCCTGGTGGGCATCGTCTTCAGCTTCCCGGTCATGCTCTATCAGGTCTGGATGTTTATCGCCCCTGGCCTGAGAAAGAACGAAAAGAAACTGGCCAAGACCGTGGTCTTCTGGGGGACGACCCTATTCATAGCCGGGGTGCTTTTTGCCTTTTTTGCGATCCTGCCCCGGATGCTCACCTATTTCATGAGCTATGCCAGGCCCGAACTCGAGCCCCTGCCAAAACTGGGCCTCTACCTCACCTTTGCCGCCCGAACCTCCCTGGCCTTTGGTCTCTCCTTTGAGATCCCCTTTCTCATGGTCATGGCCGGCAAGGCCGGACTGGTCCAGGCCGCCTACTTCCGTAGCAAACGGCTCTACTTCTACGGCGCCATTGTCGTGCTCGCCTTTCTCCTCAGCGCCGGCGACTTCATGGCCACCATCCTCCTGGCCATTCCCCTGTTCGGCCTCTACGAGGCTGGAATCTTCCTCACGGCCATGTTCGGCCGCAAAAAATCGTAACTATCCAGTAGCACCCCATCTGCTTCGTCATCGGCCTGCTCATGTACTGATCAGTACACTTCGCAAACCTCTTTCTCGCATATGGAGCACTTCTGAATAGTTACAGCACACGGTTTCATGTTCTCCTGATCACAATTACAACAGGTCAAAGAAACTAACTGACCAGTGTTCTCTGTTCTCTGCCCTCAGTCTTCTATCCTCTGACTTCCAACTTCTGATTTCTGATTTCTGATTTCCGACTTCAGTCAGGGAACAATCTCCTGTTTGAGCAGACAGCAGGAGATGCAATGTTCAGGACGTCCCTCCTGGTCATAGACGATATTATCGGGCTGGAGCAGTCTGTTCATCACGCATCCCTCGGGTATCTGCAAAGGGAAGAAACGATCCTCCATCAGTCCCTCGTTATGCAGCAGCCTGTTTTCTTCGATGCGATAGGCATTGATGGGATAATCCTCACACAGGGGGCAACGGTAGACCCGGCCGTTGGGGAAGATAAAGTAGTTATCGGCAGCCAGGCCTGCACACTCGAAGGTCTCACCGGGATCGAGAAAGACCTTGGGAAAGGTCACGTGGATGCCACGGGCCGCAGCGGCCCGGGCCACTTCAGGAACCACCCGCAGCCAATGGGCAGGATCCACCTGCCAGCTGCCCCCGGCCTCGCCCTGCCCGTCCTGGGCCGTCTTACCACGCAGGCCAATGACCTGGATAAAGAAACGTTTCACCCCCAACTCGTCCAGAAGCGGGACCATCCTCTCCAGATGATCGATGTTACGGCTTGAAACCGTATAGATCACGCTGACCCGATAGCCCATGGCCACAGCCCTACGCAAATTAGCAGTGCAAATTTCAAAGACCCCCTCACCACGTAGAGGATCATTGACGGCCGCATCCGGACCATCGAGGCTGAAACTGAGATAGTCGAGGAGATCCGGACTGGTCTGCTCCAATAGATCATGAAAGAGATAGCCGTTGGAATCTACAGTCACCGTAAAACCCAGTTCCTTGGCACGCTCGATACCAAAAGCAAGGTCTGGATGCAGGGTCGGCTCTCCGCCAAGAAAAATCAGGTTCGAGGGGATCCCGGGCCGGGCAAAGAGCTTGAGCCAGGCAACCATAGTTTCCTTGTCCAGGGTCTGCGTACCATGCTGAGCTGGATTAATATAGCAGTGCTCACAGGACAGGTTACAGGCGGTGAGGATATGAAAAAAGACGTTGCGCTCGCCAGACCTAAAACCGACGGTTTGAGTGGTAGGGATCATAATCGTTTCAATGTAGAGGATGATGGCACAGGGCCAGGAGGCTGGGCCAAGGTATAACGGGCAAGCAGTGAATCTGGCCAGTAAGTATTATCGGCTCTGGCAAAGAACTGTTGAAACAAGGCCAGGCTTTCGGCCCGCCGTACATGGGGCACGACCTCGACGGCCATGGCCGCATACAGGGGACTCAACGTATTCAACTCCAGGCCTGTACCCCCGCCCATTACGTCCTCGTAGGCGTAAACAATGCGGCGGATACCGTTCAAGATCAGGGTGGTGAAACACATCAGACAGGGGTCCATGGTAGCATAGACAACCAATTCGCCGGGGTCAACAGTCAGCTTTGCCTCAAGGAAGGCACGCAGGGCCAGGATCTCGGCATGATCCATTTCATTGGCCTGCTCCCGGCTGTGGGACCGGCTGCCCGTGGCCAGCACCTGGCCATTATGGACCAGGACACAACCCACGGGAAACTCCCCTAGATCCAGGGCCACCCGAGCCTCAGCCAAAGCCAGCCCCATATAGTGTTCATAACTCATCTTCTCGCCATCAGGGAAAATCTTCTATAATCTACCGGTTACCCAGGGTTCTCAAAAGTTCATCGATCAGCTGAAAAAATTGGAACCCAACGGGACAATTGTGGTACGCTGACCAAGAGACATTCAGTTCAACCCGGCACTGGCCACAGGTTATCAACAATCTTTCAACATATTACCAACAAATTATCAACAAGCCACCAACAAGTTACCAACAAGTTACCAACAAGTTACCAACAAGTTACCAACAAGTTAGACTACTCCAACAGCGCCGTTACCACCCAATTAGGCCGATTTACAGAAAAAAAACGTAACTATTCAGCATCAGCGTTGTCCGGTTAAGAACTTGCAGGAGCTCCTTGCCTTTTTATAGACCGTCATCCCGGCAGGCTTTTAGCCGGGATCCAGCAAGGTAACTATGGCTCATTCCTGGATTCCGGCTAACAGCCTGCCGGAATGACAAAATATTGTCTCGCACCCGCAGCAACGGTTGGTCTTTCAGGGCACAAAAAAGGACTGCAAGTTTCTAACCGGACAACACTGATTCAGCAGAGGTTGTGAATTACCATTATCTCCGGGCTGTAACTGTTCAGATGTGCTTCATATTCGTTCATTGAGGCGTGCGAAGCATACTGGTGCTCTGCGAGCAGGCCTAAATGGGCGAAGATGGAGTGCAGCTGAATAGTTACAAAAAAACTAACACCAACTCAAAGATTATGAGCATCGACCCCGTCCGCCGCACCTTTCTCTTCGGCCACAGGCCCGCCCCCCAGCGCCCGCCCTGGATCCCAGACGAAGAACAGTTCCTCAACCAATGCACAGGTTGTGGGGCCTGCATCCTGGCCTGCCCGGAACAAATCCTGGAACCAGACCGTCAGGGATTCCCCAAGGTCAACTTTGCCCGCGGCCAATGTACCTTCTGCGCTGCCTGCGCCGAGCACTGCCCGGAACAACTCTTCATTCGTCAGCCCGACCAGGGCCCCTGGGAGATCCGGGCCGTGATCCACCAAAACTGCCTTGCCGTCCGCGGCACGGTCTGCCGCAGCTGCGGTGAACAGTGCCCAGCCGGGGCCATCACCTATCCCCCCCGGCCCGGCAGCCCAGCCGTCCCCCGAGTCAACCTCCAGTCCTGCACCGGTTGTGGTTCCTGCTACATCACCTGCCCGGTTCAGGCAATCAAGATCATCCTCCCCTCTTCCAGCCCGAGCCAAGCCGCTACCAGAAGGTAACACCGCCCCCTCTTTCTGTAACCGCTTGGTAACACCAGCTCCCACCCATCATCACCGCCACCCTCTGCCCACTGGGAATTCCCGTCTCTGGCACACTCCTTGCTTGTAAGAAAACCACGAAAGAAACCACGGATACAACCGACTGGTCATCGCCAGCCCAACGAGCCCCCCCCATTCCCAAGGATCACAAGCCATGCATATCACCGGTATCCTTATCCACAGCCGTCCCCATGCCAGCGATCGGGTCGCAGAGCTGTTGCGGCAATTTCCAGGCCTGGAGATTCACAGCCAGACTGCTGACAACCGCTTTATCGTCACCATCGAAGGCAACGAACAGCTGATCGCAGACACCATGAGCCAGGTCGACCGCCTCGACGGGGTTCTGGCCGCGTCCCTGGTCTATCACTATGGTGAGCCCGAATCCACAGATGCCTGAGCTAATCCCTGACCTGATGCCTGCAGGGCCAACCACCGCCCCGCAGGGACAAGATACCAAATACCCATCAAACGCCCGGCCATTCATCGGCCCCACACCCCAGGAGGAACTTCCATGAAACTGACGCGACGCAATTTCATCAAGGCCCAGGCCATTGCCGCTACTGCCCTGGCCGCTGGAGTCTCACTACCCCAGACCAAGGCCCTGGCCGCTGGCAAGGACGATATAATTCGCTGGGACAAGGCCCCATGCCGATTCTGCGGCACAGGCTGCAGCGTCCTGGTGGGCACCAAGGATGACCGGGTAGTGGCGACCCAGGGCGATCCAGATGCCGCAGTCAACAAGGGCCTCAACTGCATCAAGGGCTATTTTCTCTCCAAGATCATGTACGGCAAGGACCGACTGACCACACCGCTCCTGCGCATGAGCAACGGCAAATTCGACAAGAACGGCGAATTCCAGCCCGTGACCTGGGACCAGGCCTTTGACATCATGGCCGAAAAATGGAAAGAGAGCCTGAACAAGAAGGGCCCGACGGCCGTGGGCATGTTTGGCTCGGGCCAATGGACCATCTGGGAGGGTTATGCCGCCTCCAAGCTCTTCAAGGCCGGGTTCCGCAGTAACAACCTCGACCCCAACGCCCGCCACTGCATGGCCTCAGCCGTGGCCGGTTTCATGCGCACATTTGCCTCGGACGAGCCCATGGGCTGCTATGATGACCTGGAGTACGCCGATGCCTTTGTCCTCTGGGGCGCCAACATGTCCGAGATGCACCCGATCCTCTGGTCGCGCCTCACCGACCGGCGCCTCACCGCCCCCCATGTCCGGGTGGCAGTCCTCTCCACCTTTGAAAACCGTAACTTCGAGCTCGCCGACATCGGCATGGTCATGAAGCCGCAGTCCGACCTGGTTATCCTCAACTACATCGCTAACTACATCATCGAAAACGACCTGGTCAACCAGGCCTTTGTGGACAAGACGGTCAACTTCAAGCGCGGCAACACCGATATCGGCTATGGTCTCAGGCCAACTGACCCCAGGGAGCAGCAGGCCAAGAACGCCACCAAGGCTGGCGGATCCACGCCGATGACCTTTGACGAGTACAAAAAATTTGTCAGCGAGTACACCCTGGACAAGACCCATGAGATGTCCGGCGTCCCCAAGGAGCAGTTGATCGCCCTGGCCAAGATCTATGCCGACCCAAAGACCAAGGTCACCTCCTACTGGACCATGGGCTTTAACCAGCACAGTCGCGGCACCTGGGCCAACAACCTGGTCTACAATATCCATCTGCTCACCGGCAAGATCTCAGAGCCTGGCAACGGACCCTTCTCCCTCACCGGCCAGCCCTCGGCCTGCGGCACGGCCCGTGAGGTCGGCACCTTTGCCCACCGCCTGCCCGCAGACCTGGTAGTCGCCAATCCCGACCACCGAGCCTTCTCTGAGAAGGTCTGGAAACTCCCGGCCGGGACTATCTCAGGCCAGGTCGGTTTTCACGCCGTCCTCATGCAGCGCAAGATGCGCGACCGGGTGATGAACTGCTATTGGCAGATGTGCAACAACAACATGCAGGCCGGGCCCAACATCAACGACGAGATGTACCCGGCCTGGCGTGACCCCGAGAATTTCATCGTCGTCTCCGACCCCTACCCCACGGTCTCGGCCATGGCCGCCGACCTGATCCTGCCCACGTCCATGTGGGTGGAGAAAGAAGGCGCCTACGGCAATGCCGAGCGCCGGACCCAGTTCTGGCGCCAGCAGGTCAAGGCCCCGGGTGACTCCCAATCTGATCTCTGGCAGCTGGTGGAATTTTCCAAACGTTTCAAGGTCGAAGAGGTCTGGAGCGAGGACCTGCTCGCCCAGGAACCGCAGTTCAGGGGCAAGACCCTCTACGATGTCCTCTTTGCCAACGGCCAGGTAGATCAGTATCCCGCCCAGCCGGTCAAGGATATGGCTGGTAATGTCTACTCAAACACGGAGATGGAGCACTTCGGCTTTTATCTCCAGAAGGGACTCTTTGAGGAGTATCGCCGCTTCAGCCTTGAAGGGCCAAAGAAAGGACATGAACTGGCCGAGTTTGACCAGTATCACCAGGCCCGTGGTCTGCGCTGGCCGGTGATCAACGGCAAGGAGACCCTGTGGCGCTACCGCGAGGGTTACGACCCGCACATCAAACAGGGCGAGGGTGTGGTCTTCTACGGCCAGAAGGACGGCCGGGCCAATATCTTTGCCCTGCCCTATGAGCCACCGGCCGAGAGCCCGGACAAGGAATATGACCTGTGGCTCTGCACGGGCCGGGTCCTGGAGCATTGGCATACCGGCTCCATGACCCAGCGGGTGCCGGAACTCTACCGGGCCGTGCCCAATGCCGTGGTCTTCATGCACCCGGATGATGCCGAGAAGCGTGGCCTCAGACGGGGCATGGTTGCGCGCCTGATCACCCGCCGCGGTGAAGTCACGGCCACCATCGAGACCCGGGGACGGAACAAGATGCCCCAGGGGATGATCTTCATCCCCTTCTTTGACGCCCGGCGCCTGGTCAACAAACTGACCCTGGACGCCACGTGTCCCATCTCCAAGGAGACCGATTACAAAAAATGTGCCGCCAAGGTGGTCAGGGCCTGATCGTTATGAACGATGACAACACCAACACTACCCGTACAAATGGTACAACTGGTACCACAAGTACCACCGGATCGGTAGCGGGAAGGCAGGCACGGGATCGGCGCCGTTTTCTGGTGAGCTCATTGCGCACGGCCTGCACTGCAGCCCTGTTTACCGTGGGCCTAAGCCTGCACGGTAAGGGAACAGCAACGGCCATGCCACGGAACGCGATCCGCCCACCTGGGGCCCTGGACGAGGAACAGTTCCGCACCGCCTGCATCCGTTGCGGCCAATGCGTCCAGGCCTGCCCCTACAAGACCCTGCGCCTGGCCAAGCCAGAAGACGGGATGCTCACCGGCACCCCCTATTTTGTCGCCCGCGAGATCTCCTGTGAGCTGTGCGAGGATAGGCCCTGCATTAAGGCCTGCCCTTCCGGGGCCTTGGACCCGAAACTCACTGACATCTATGAGGCGCGCATGGGCCTTGCGGTCCTGGTCGATCAGGAGAACTGCCTCAATTTTCTCGGCCTGCGCTGTGATGTCTGCTACCGCAACTGCCCGTTGATTGACAAGGCCATCACCCTTGAGGCCCTGCACAACAAGCGCAGTGGCAAACATACCCTGTTCATCCCCCGCATCCATTCCAAGGCCTGCACCGGCTGCGGTAAGTGTGAGAAGTCCTGCGTCCTTGAGCAGGCGGCAATCAAGGTCCTGCCGCGCGACCTGGCCCGAGGCGAGTTGGGCCAGCATTACCGACTGGGCTGGGAAGAAAAAAGCAAGGCTGGCCAGAGCCTGATCCCGGAACAGATTGACCTGCCCGACCGGATGCCGGAATTCGAATCTCCCTTTAACTCGGGGTGGAAGCCATGAGTCCCGCCACGACAGGCCACACAGCCAGAACCCAGGCAGGCCAACGAGGCCTGTTCCGCCGAAACCGCTGGTTGATCCTGCGCCGCACAAGCCAGCTCTCCATCCTGGGCCTGTTCTTACTGGGCCCCCTGGCCGGGATCTGGATCTTCAAGGGGACCCTGGCTGGCAGTAAGCTGCTGGCTACCGTTCCGCTCGCAGACCCGTTCATCCTCCTCCAGAGCTTGGCTGCCGGCCATCGGCCCACTGCCACCCTGGTCATCGGCGCCCTGCTGATTGGAGTCTTTTACCTGCTGGTGGGTGGACGCACCTACTGTTCCTGGGTCTGTCCCATGAACCTGATCACCGACCTGGCAGCCTGGCTTCGTAGCCGACTGGGGCTGGAACAGGGAAGCAACTTTAACCCGGCCAGCCGCTATTGGCTCCTGGCAGCAAGCCTGCTGGTCTCGGCAATCAGCGGCACCATCGTCTGGGAATTGATCAATCCGGTGACCATGCTCCACCGTGGCCTGCTCTTTGGGATTGGTCTGGCCTGGCTCATCCCGGCAGGTGTCTTTTTCCTTGATCTCCTGGTGGCCAGGCGGGCCTGGTGTGGTCATCTCTGCCCGGTGGGAGCCGCGTACGGGCTGCTTGGCCTGGCAAGTCCGCTGCGGGTCCTGGCCCTGGGCCGTGACCGCTGCAGCAACTGCGGCGACTGCTTCCGGGTCTGCCCCGAACCCCAGGTCATCAACCCGGCACTCAAGACCGATACGGACGTTGCCCCACACACCTTCACCATAGTCTCACCCAACTGCACCAACTGCGGGCGCTGCATCGATGTCTGCCCGGAACAGGTCTTTAGCTTTGGCAACCGATATAAACAACAATCAAACCAAGAGAACCTCTGATCTCATCAACCACAGGAGTCCACCATGAAAAAACAGATCTGCCTGGTCATGATGTTCATGCTGAGTTGGCCCGCCATCTCTGCCATCTCTGCAACTCCGCTACAGGCTGAAGAACTTAAATCGCTGCGCGGCAGCCGCGACCTCCAGGAGGTCTCGCAGGAACCGGAAAGCAACAAACTGATCACCGACCAGAGACCGATCAAGCGCGACTTTGTCCAGCAGCCGCCCCTGATTCCCCACTCCATTGAGAATTACACAACCACCCGTCGCTACAATAAATGCCTCAGCTGCCACAGCTGGGCCAACTATAAATCTGCGGGCGCCACCAAGATCAGCCCCACCCATTTTGTCGACCGCGAGGGCAATGAGTTGGCCAACCTCTCACCAATTCGTTACTTCTGTACCCAATGCCACGTGGTCCAGACCGACAATGACCCGCTGGTGGAAAACACCTTTGAGGGTGTACCGGCCATGAAACAGTAACATCTCAGTAACCGTCCAGCTTAATTCTGGAAACGAACATGAAACCGTGTACTGTAACTATTCAGTAATGCCACAGATGCGAGAAAGAGGTCTGCGAAGTGTACTGATCTGTACATAAGCAGGCCGATGACGAAGCAGATCGGGTGTTACTGGATAGTTACACATCTCCAGGAATCAGACCCAGGTCAGGAGCAACAATCATGACTAACAAAAAACAAGGGTTGTGGGCGAGGTTGCGCCGCCCCAGCACCCACTATTCAATCATCACCATCCTTGGGATCGGCTTTGTGGTCGGCATCCTGTCCCTGGCCCTGTTCCTTGGCGAACTCAAGGCCACGGCCAAGGAGTCGTTCTGTATTTCTTGCCATGAGATGGAGACCAATGTCTGGCAGGAGTATCAGAACACCCCCCATTTCAACAGCCGCAGCGGTGTTCGCCCCATCTGCAGCGACTGCCACCTGGCCCATGACCTGATCCCCAAAATCGCCCGCAAGGCCGTGGCCATCCGCGAGGTTTACCACAAGCTCCTGGGGACCATTGACACCAGGGAAAAGTTTGAAGATCACCGCCTGGTCATGGCCCAGCGAGTCTGGGCCGAGATGAAGGCCAACGACTCCCGCGAATGCCGATCCTGTCACGACGCCCGGTCCATGGACTACTCCAAACAGTCACGTCGAGCCATGAACCAGCACATCAATGGTGATGATGAGGGACAGACCTGCATCGACTGTCACAAGGGGATTGCCCATGTCCTGCCTGAAATGGACGAGCTGGACCCCTCGGCCGTGATCATGAGTCACTGATCCCCACTGACAACAGAAAGGAACAGCAACACGCAAAAGCATGTACAAGGGACAGGTGAGAAATCGTCCTGTTTCAGGGGGCAGCAACCAAGCCCCTTTGCAGGAGAGCCGCAAGCGGGTATAATAGTTACATAAGATCTTTAACCGACCCCACTTGCCCACCACTTGCCCAGGAGAATCATGAGTACTTACGAAGAATGGACCCTTGAAACGGCCCTGGCCGTGCTGGAACACAAGACCGTGGACGCAAAGCTCTGGGCCGAGGCCGTGGAATGGCTGATCCTCCACGGCCCAGCAGATCTGCGCGAGATCCTTCTCCAGGCCTCGGGCCAGGCCACCCACGACTCGTTCCCAGAACTCAAGGCCAAGGGCTACAGCCCCGACGGCCAGCCCTGCTACAGTGTCAGCGAACTGGCGGCAAGTCTGAATATCAACGAAAACGAGGCCCGCCAACTCCTCCTGGAAAAGCAGGAAAAACACGGGCTACCGCATTTCATCGCTGAAGATGAGACCTTGAAGGTCCAGTAGTCTCAGTCACCCATCCGACGATGAGCCAACCTACAGCGAATCCCCTGACCCTGCGGATCAAGTTCATTATCGGCATTGGCCTCATCGTCTCCCTCTCCTACGCCCTGCTCCTCTACAAGACCTCACTCCTGCAGAATCAGCTGATCATCCTCCAGGGTCAACAACAGGCACGAATGCTCTACGACCAGATCCTCCTTACCCGCCAATGGGTGGCCGACCACAACGGCATCTTCATCCTCAAGGAAGGCGGGGTCACCAATAATCCCTTCCTGCCCCTGCCAGAAATTCAGGACACCAGCGGCCGTACCTATGTCATGCGCAACCCGGCCATGGTTACCCGTGAGCTCTCTGAATATTCTGACACCCAGGGCCATGGCAGGTTCCGGGTCACCAGCCTCAACCCCATCAATCCGGGCAATGCCCCAGACCCGTTCGAGGAGCAATCCATGCTGGGCTTTGAGCAGGGGGCCCCGGAATCCATGACCATCCACGACAGCCCCACAGGCCGGACAATCCGCTATATTGCCCCGCTGACTGTCACCGCCTCCTGCCTGGTCTGCCATGCCACACACGGTTACCAGGAGGGCGATCTCCGTGGCGCCCTGTCCATCACCATCCCCATAGACTGGGCCGACAAGCTGATTGCCAAGAACAAAAAGTCCCTGGTCTTCATCGGCCTGATCACAATCTTTCTGGTCACAGCGGTCCTCTTTCTCATGCTCGATACGGTGATCATCAAGCGGATCAACAAGCTGGCCACGGCCATGAACGCCTTTCCGGAACAAGATCCCCAAGACCTGCCCAGTGGCCAGGACGAGATCGCAGATCTCAGCAACCACTTTGAGCAACTCTGCCAGCGCCTGAACCAGTCGCAGATCTACCTGGAGCAGGTACAAAAACAGGGCTTTTTCAATGAAAAGATGGCCTCACTGGGCATCCTCTCGGCAGGCATTGCCCATGAGGTCAACAACCCCCTGGGCGGGATGCTCAACTGTGTCAAGGCCATGCGTGACAATCCGGGCAATCCAGACCTGGAGCAGCGCTATCTGCCCCTGATCGAAAAAGGGCTCAGACAGATCGAACAGACCATGCGCCAGCTCCTCAACTTCGGCCGTACTGAACCCCTGCAGAGACGGCAATTGGACCTGGAGGCCCTGATCAGAGAATGTTTCCAGCTCCTCTCTTACAAGCTCAGAGACATCGACTTGCAGCTGGATCTGACCCTCGACCGCACTCTGATCCTTGATGCCGAGGCCATGAAACAGATTATCATCAACATCGGCCTCAACGCCATTCAGGCCATGGACGGCCACGGCATCCTCAAGGTGAGCGGCAAATGTGACGAGGAGCAACTTTTCCTCAGCTTCAGCGACAGCGGCCCGGGCATTGGTGAACAGCACCTGCCCCACATCTTTGACCCCTTTTTCACCACTAAGGACGTGGGCGAGGGCACTGGCCTGGGTCTGGCCGTCACCTATTCTCTGGTCCAGCGGATGAAGGGAACCATCACCGCTGAAAGTGTAGTCGGCCAGGGCAGCCTGTTCACCATCTGCCTGCCTTTGACAAGCCAGGGACATGAACAGCCCGCAGTCCCGGCAAGACGAACCGAGAACACTGGATCCCCGCCTGCGCGGGGATGACAAAGAAATGCCGTAACTGTCCAGCAGCACCCCATCTGCTTCGCAGTCTCGCAAGCTCGCCTCGCTGTCATCGGCCTGCTCTTGTACAGATCAGTACACTTCGCAGACCTCTTTCGCGAATCTGCGGCACTGTTGAACAGTTACGGTTCCGGGCAAAACGCCTGTTTCCGGTATTAAAGTGGACAGTTACGAAATGTCTATTAGTACGAGTCTATCAATGATGGCATAACGCGAATCTCGCACTTGGCCCCACGAGCCACAGGAGACCCCCATGCCCAGAATCCTCCTTGCTGAAGACGACGAAATAATCCGAATCTCGGTCTCAGACCGCCTCAAACAATTTGGCTGGCAGGTAGACGATGCCGCAGATGGCCGTATCGCCTTGCAATTACTAGATAAAAACCAATACCACCTAGTTCTCTCTGACATCCGCATGCCCAACCTGGACGGGATCAAACTCCTGGCCCAGGTAAAGAAACAGAGCCCGGAGACCGATGTCTTCATCATGACCGCCTATGGCTCCATCGATGACGGCTTGACCTGCCTGCGTCAGGGAGCGGCCGACTACATCCTCAAGCCCTTTGACATGGATGACCTGGTCATCCGCATCAACCGGCTGCTGGAATTGCAGGAGTTCAAGAACCGCTGCGCCGTACTTGAGGCCAACTGCCGGGCGACCAACCGCAGTGAGTTGATAGGCGAGAGCCCACCCATGCAGCGCATCTATTCGCTCATCGAGCAGGCCGGGCCCAGCAGCGCCACCATCCTGATCACCGGTGAATCAGGGACCGGCAAGGAGTTGGCGGCCCGGGCCATCCACCGAGCCAGCCCCCGGCACAACAAGCCCTTTGTCTCGGTAAACTGTGCAGCCATCCCCGAAGGGCTCATGGAATCCGAGCTGTTTGGCCACGAACGCGGGGCCTTTACCGGGGCCGAACAAAGGAGAAAGGGGAAGTTTGAGATGGCCGACCGGGGCACCCTGCTCCTGGATGAGCTGGGTGATCTCCCCGAGGCCCTGCAGGCCAAACTGCTGCGGGTCCTGCAGGAGAGCTCGTTTGAGAGGGTGGGCGGCAACAAGAATATCAGCGTCGATGTCCGAATCCTGGCCTGCACCTCCAAGGATCTGCAGAAGGAGGCCGAGGCCGGGCGCTTCCGCCGCGACCTGCTCTTCCGCCTCCAGGTCATCCCCCTGATCATGGTGCCGCTGCGCGAACACAAGGAGGATATCCCCCAACTCTGCCAGGCCTTTCTCGAGGAATTTGCCCCCACCTACCACAACCCGCTGCACCTGTCTCAAGCGGCCCTGGCCTGCCTGCAACGCTATGATTTTCCGGGAAACGTGCGCGAGCTGCGCAACTTGATGGAACGGGCCTCAGTCCTCTGTCGGGGGCCTGAGATCAGCCCAGACGACCTGCCCTGCGAACTCTGCCAGGAGCAGGAAGAACAACTGGAGGAGTACAATCTTGGCCAAAATATGGCCCGGGTCGAGCAGAGATTTCTACGCCAGGCCCTGAGCCACTGCCAGGAAAATCGCACTGAAACCGCAAAGATTCTGGGGATCAGTCGCAAAAATCTGTGGGAGAAGATGAAACACTACGGGTTATCCTGAAAGGGCCCCGGATCAGTCAGAGATCAGGGGATACAACTTTTCGTCGCGCAGCGGTTGCCGCTGCCGGCTCAACATTTTTTTCTGCAGACCATCCAGGGAAAAGGCGTCATCTCCCTCAAGCAGGTCGCCCATCTCACGCTCAACCTGCTCAGGGTTCTCGCCCTGCTCCATCCGCCCCAGGGCCTTGCCCAATCACCGCAAACCGGGAAATCTGCCGGGAGATCTCTTTCAGGCCGCATTTGGGACAGTCTGGCCGGGTGGTGGTATTAATCCGGCTGGAGAGAAAATTGAAGATCACATTGCATTGATCGCAATAAAACTCATAAACCGGCATGGTTATGCACCCAATTACTCTGCCAGACGATTCAGGACCGCATCCACCTGTTCCTCACTGATCTCATCCGTGATCAAGACCTCACCGATTCTGGTGGGCAGAACATAGGCGACACGACCGCCAACACTCTTCTTGTCATTCTTCAAATAGCCCTTAATCCGAATCCTGTCCAGCTCGGCTGGAATCTCGGTGGGCAGACCATAGGCATTGATCAGGGCCGCCACCCGGCCAGCATCCTGTTTTTTACACAGACCATCGGCAACCGCCAGACGCAGGGCCGCGACCATGCCAATGGCCACGGCATTCCCGTGAATAATGGCAAAGTCTGAGGCCGCCTCCACCGCATGACCAATGGTATGACCGAAGTTGAGAATCCGTCTGAGATCGGCCTCTCGCTCATCGGCCGCCACGACCTCGGCCTTGATTCGACAGCAATGCTGAATCATCTTTTGCACCACAGGTGGATGCAGGCCAAGGATGTTGTCGATTTCCCGTTCGAGAAAGACAAAAAACTCAGGGTCGCGGATCACGCCATACTTGATAACCTCGCCCAGCCCGCCCAGCAGCTCCGTGCGGGGCAGGGTCAACAAGACCGCAGTATCGATATAAACGACCTTGGGCTGATAAAAGGCACCGACCAGGTTCTTGCCCTCGGGGATATCCACCCCGGTCTTGCCCCCCACTGAACTGTCCACCTGGGACAACAGGGTGGTCGGCACCTGGACAAAGGGAATGCCGCGCAGATACGAGGCAGCCAGAAAACCAGTGAGGTCACCGGTCACGCCGCCACCCAGGGCAATGAGACCGCACTTGCGATCCAGACCCATCTGGGCCAACCTGCTGCACAGCTCAGCAAAGAGCTGAAGATTTTTGCTGGCCTCGCCATGGGGAAAAGTGATCAGCTCGGCCTCAATCCCAGCCTCCTGCAGTGAACGCATCAGAGTCGAACCGTAGAGGGCGGCCACCTGATCATCACTGATCACGGCATAGCGGTTGGCTATTTTACGGGCAGCAAGATCGGCCCCGATACCGACCATAAGACCGTCAGCAATGAAGATGGGATAGGAGCGGTCACCAAGACCAACTTGAAGCGATGGAGTATTCATGAGGAAATCGGGAGTTAAAGAGAGAGAGAGAAGATGAAACACATATTTTCAAAAAATCTGAGAAAATAATACCATAAAGACCAGACGGTGCAAACTCCTTAAGTCAGCCACAGGGCTTTAGAGCCGTGCTGTTACGCTGCATCCAGTGCAACAATAAACACCACCCCCAACACAGCCCTGATCTTGCCACAAAAAAAAAGGAGATGCCACCCATAACGGGCAACATCTCCTTATCAGACTCTAACCTGCAGTCTCAGTGAAGCAAATTACATGGCAGAACCAGAAGCGGCACCCTGCATCTTGACTTCAACTTTCTCGGTCAGGCTTGCATAGTACAGCTTGAGGTGATCCAAAACTTCCTCACGACCAAAGTGGTCAACGATCTCAGCACCATCAGACAGCGCCTTGCGGAGCTTGGTACCGGAAAGGATAACACGAGAAGCCTTGTCGTGGGGACAGGTACGCAGAGAAGCCATACCGTCACACTCGGTGCAGTAGAAGGTCCAGTCGATCTTCATGGGGCGGCAAAGCAGATCTTTTGCGTCATCACCGGTTTTGGGGATGCGGTCAAAGATTTCCTGGGCCTCGAACAGACCGTAGAAGTCACCAACACCGGCGTGATCACGACCGATCAGCATGTTGTTAACGCCGTAGTTCTGACGGAAGGTGGCGTGGAGCAGGCCTTCACGGGGACCGGCATAACGCATATCAAGGGGGTAACCAGCGTTGATGACATGCTTGTTAACGAAATACTTGTCAATCAGGATCTCGATGGCCTGCACACGAGTATCGGCAGGAATATCGCCGGCCTTGAGGTTACCAATCAGAGAGTGAATCAGAACGCCGTCACATACCTCAACCGCGATCTTGGCAAGGTACTCATGGGAGCGATGCATGGGGTTACGCAGCTGCAGGGCAGCAACGTTGGCCCAGCCACGCTCGTCAAACATGCGACGGGTCTCAGCAGGGGTCAGGAATACGCCTGGGTACTCTGCAGGATACTCGCCCTGAGAGAGAACCTTAACAGGACCGGCCAGGTTGATGTCTTTCTGTGCCATAACCATGATAACGCCGGGATGGTCTTTCGGAGCGATGTCCCAGAACTTACCATCAACAGACTCCTCGCCCTCGCCCAAGAATACCTTCTCACATTCCCACTTCTTGTCGGCCTCGGTCATCTCGTAGGCTTCAGAAACATGCATGGTAGCGAAAACCTCGCCACCCTTAACCAGGGCAATCTCTTCACCGACCTTGATACCCTCAGAGGCATCAACGTCAAGGGTGATGGGTACAGGCCAGAAGGTGCCGTCAGCCATCTGGAAATTTTCACAAACGCCTTTCCAGTCTGCCTTGGTCATGAAGCCGGACAGGGGGCTGAAGCCACCGATGCCCATCATGATCAGATCGCCTTTGGTACGGGCAGAAATCTCGATCTGCTTCATGCCTTTTGCTTTTGCCAACTCTGCATCACGCTCCTTACCAACAAGCAATGCGCAAACAAGACCCTTACCGCCGTGCGGTGCTACCAACTTTGAGCTCATAGAAATCCCTCTTTTGTTGATTTTAACAAAACAAAACCACCTCAAACATTGAAGCGGTTCATAAATGAACAGTCATTCAGTAAAACACTAGTATATATAAAGCTGTTCAGGGAAAAGTCAAGCAGAAAAACAGGAGAGAATCAGCGATCCAGTGATCATTTTTCGACAAAGTTGTATCACTATTCGCCGATGGCCGGACATCAATTCAGATCTACAGGAAATGACGCGTTTTTCAGAGAGAGGCTATTGTGCGGTCCACCGAACAAGGGTGAATTCAAGGTAGCCACAAGACAACGAAGCAAATCGAAATCGTTACGTCACCATCATCCATTGAACCTCCGCAAACGCAGGGCATTGCTGACCACCGAGACCGAACTGAGGGCCATGGCCGCCCCGGCGATCATCGGATTAAGGGCGGGACCACCAAACAGGGTGAGCAGTCCTGCAGCCACAGGAATGCCGATGACATTATAACCAAAGGCCCAGAACAGATTCTGACGAATATTACGCATCACCGCCCGTGACAATTTCAGGGCTGTGATAACCCCGTCAAGATTGCCCTTCATAATGACAACATCACCTGATTCAATGGCAATATCTATTCCAGTGCCCATGGCAATGCCGATATCTGCCTGAGCCAGGGCAGGTGCATCGTTGATGCCATCGCCAACCATGGCTGTACGCAGACCCTGCTGTTGAAGCTCGATGATCTTGGCGGCCTTATCCTCGGGCAGGACTTCGGCAATCACCTGATCAATGCCAGCCTGTGCCGCAATGGCATGGGCCGTGGCTTCGTGATCGCCAGTGAGCATGACCAGTCGCAGTCCCATCTCCTTCATGCGGGCCACGGCCTCAGGCACCTCGCTTTTCAGTTTATCGGCAATGGCCAGCAGGGCCGCAAATTCGCCGTCCACAGACAGGTAGAGAACTGTCTTGCCCTGACTCGAGAGACGCTCGACCTCGGCTGCGGCCGTAGCAGTCACAATCCCCCGCTCCTTCAGCAGTCGCTGATTGCCAAGCAGCAATTCTACACCTGCCACCTGAGCACTCAACCCCCGTCCCACATGGGCCTCGAACTGCTCCGGTTGAACGAGCACCAACTCTTGAGCACGTGCGGCCAGAACCAGGGCCTCGGCCAAGGGATGTTCGGAGGATTGTTCAGCCGAGGCAGACCACAAAAGCAGTTCCTGATCCGTATGGACACGGGAGATATTGACCAGATCAGTCAATTCCGGACGACCATGAGTCAGAGTCCCGGTCTTGTCAAAAATAACGACCTGAATAGCCTCTGCCTTTTCCAAGGCTTCACCGTTCTTGATCAGGACACCCAGCTGAGCGCCACGACCAGTACCGACCATGATCGATGTCGGCGTCGCCAGACCCATGGCGCAGGGACAGGCAATGACCAGCACGGCAATAAAAAAACGAAGTGAGCCGGAAAAATCTGCGCCACCACTCAGGTACCAGACAAAGCCGGTCAGAACGGCGATCACCATCACCACCGGGACAAAATACAGGCTGATCCGATCGGCCATCCCGGCAATGGGGGCCTTGGAGCCCTGAGCATTCTGTACCATGCGGACGATGCGGGCGAGCATAGTATCACCGCCCACCTGCTCAGCACGGACATGGAGGACACCATTCTTGTTCAAGGTGCCGCCCACCACCCGCGCGCCCTCCTCTTTGGCAACCGGCAGACTCTCGCCGGTGAGCATGGATTCATCGATCACGCTTTGCCCCTTGACGATCAGACCGTCCACCGGAATACGGTCACCGGGCCGGATCAGAAGCAGGTCACCAGCCTCAATCTCCTCAGCCAGGATTTCTTCCTGCCCCAGGTCAGTGAGAAGCACGGCATGATCCGGGGTCAGCTCCATCAATTTGGCAATGGCATCCGAAGTGTGCGACTTGGACCTCGTCTCCATGTACTTACCCAGCGAGACCAGAGCAATCAAGACCCCGCCCGACTCGTAATAAAGATCCATGGCCTTCATCTGCGGATCAATTCCCAGCATGATCTCGATCAGGTTCCAGGTCGAATAGACAAAGGCGGCGCCGGTGCCCACTGCGATCAATGAATCCATATTCGGCACGCCACGCCAGAGGGCAGGAAGGCCGATGAGATAGAAGCTGCGGCCCAGATACATAATAGGAACCACCAGCAGGAATTGCAGGAGGGCGTAATTAAGGGGATGATGATGCGGGGCGATCAACCCTGGCAGGGGCAGCCCCAGCATCTCACCCATGGAAACGGTGAGCAGAACTCCGGCCAGGCCCAGAGACCAAAACAGTCGCTGTTTCATGGCCGCAAGACGTGTCGTGACCTCCTGCCGTTTACGGGCAAAGTCATCAAGCCTGGCGCTGCGTGGCCTGGTTGTAAAGCCAAGACCAGCAATGGCCTGACGGATGACGCGTTGACTGGTCTGCTGCGAATCAAACAGCACAGTTCCGGTCTCGGTGGCCAGATTAACTGAAACAAGGCGCACACCGCTCAGGTCCCCCACCACTTTTTCAATGCGGCTGGAGCAAGAGGCACAATGCATCCCTGAGATATCCAGCTCCAGGGTCTGCTCGACTGATTCAGATGGACGTTGCAGCTCAAAACCAAGACCGGCCACCTGTTCGGCAATCTCATTGTAGGACACCTGCTCCTCGTCCCAGGCAAGGGTCATGGTCTCGGCCGCAAGGTTAACCGCTGCCTCCTCCACTCCGGGCAGAGCCCCAACAACCCGCTCAATGCGACTGGAGCAGGCCGCACAATGCATGCCCTTTACTTCAAGCTGTATTTTTTGTATGGAAGCCATGGTGTCTCCTTATTTTTTCCTTGTTTCTGCCTTGTTTTTCAGACAATAATCCCTATACATTGTAGTATCAAGACTGCAAACACAAAAACAAGGAGGAGACCATGACCACTATCACGATCAAGGGTATGAGTTGCCAACACTGCGTCGCCTCAACAACAAAAGCGCTGGAGAGTATTCCGGGCATCAGCAAGGTGAAAGTGGACCTGGACACAAAACAGGCGTTTTTTGAAGGCGAAGTTGACATGAAACTATTGAAACAGGTGATTTCCGGGATCGGGTTCGAGGCTGTTGACTGACCAAAAGCATATAAAGCAAAAAGGCTGGCTATCCAACAGATAGCCAGCCTTTTTGCCTTACTCAAAAACTCACGGGGATTATTCAGTTATTTCCTTCCACCAGATGTAATAAAAGTTTTTACCTTCCCATTCCGGGTCCTTACCGACAACTGCAGGTTGACCGGTATCATCAGGATTACCCCTACCAACAGAAACAAAGAGACGCGGACCATCATCCGTTATGACCACAACTGGTTTGGAAGGAATACCATAACCCAGATCAATATAGGGATCTTTGCCCTCTGCATCCCCAGTTGCCGGGTTACCGTCAAGGTCCATAAACGCCAGACCAGTCTTGTAATGCAAAGCATAGAGCCGAGCCAATCCACCTCCCTCACAAGGATCAGCACCCGGAGTGAAAGTTGTGAAGTAAAAGCCACTTGCAAAGACCGTTCCGGCTGACAGCAGTTTCTCACCAGGATCGAGTTGATAATACCATCCCTGGTGACTGTCAGCTATTTCTGGTGGATTAATGTCTGTACGCGCCAGATCACCAAGATCTAGCCCCTTCACCTGGTGAGTATCCCTCACTGCAAAAACTATATCATCTGCAACTCCCGTAACACACGGATTCTCTCGATCACCGGCCACAAAAGGATTTTTTTAACTCACTCGAGTTTTACAGAAGGCAAACCGGCTCCCGGACAATGGATCAAGGTCCAGAGAATCCGCCACCAGGATAGACAGCCCGTTAATAGACTTGCGCATATCAGTCACACCGATTGCCAGGTAGACCTTTGTGCCGGCCGGCATCAGCAACATCAGCGGTTCCCCCAGCACGGTCAACAGACGGTGCAAAGCAGTCGAGTTAAATTGACGGTTACGTAGCAAACAGACCTCCAACAGAAAACAACAACAAAAGT
>FLOH01000985.1_pt1 | contig 48367 bp, 82 predicted proteins | sample 756751 | NCBI WGS metagenome assembly FLOH01 (sample SAMEA4026879, study PRJEB14308) | marine metagenome | biome: coastal water; material: water | depth 74 m | reverse complement strand
TTTTCATGGCAGCCATAGAATTAATGCCGGATGCGGTCAGGTGTTTTTGTTCTTTTTTGGTTAAAACCTTCTTGGCTAATTTGGTTCTTATCATGGTTGCTCCTTTGCCCGGATTTTCACCGGGCTGGTTTTATAAAATTATTCTTGGTTGGCATATTGCGCTTTAATGGCAAGTCGAAGGCCCGCCTTAAGTGCAGGGTTGTTATCAAAATCACCTTGCGATAAACCAAGGGCGTCTATTGTGTCTTCTGTGTCACCAGTATAAGTAAATTCATGGTTGCTCAGCTCATAATCAAACATTTCAAGGATGAACCCTTCCCCGGTCTTGTCCGCTGCTATTGCGTCAGACATTTCTTTCTCGTGCCTATCTAAAAGGTCTCTAAATGCCTTGCTGTCTGTTTTTCTATAAAAACCGCCACCGCTCAGTTTGTAAAGCTTATCTATGTCATCCACGGCAAGCCCAAATTTTTCCATACCCTCTTTGAATTGCTTGTCACTGAAGGCCCAGAATATTGGGAATGAATTAAATTCTTTTTCGTGGGTGTTTGTTAGTTGTAAATAGGTGTTCATGTTTAATTCTCCTTTATAATCCAAAATTTAAATTCTGATTCAAATAATGTCCGGTCTCCTACTTCTCCTCTTATTTCCCAGATACCATCATCATATTTATTCAAGACCCTAAAAGTTCCCCAGTCTTCATGATCTTTACAAATTATTATCATGTTATTTTTTATATTTGATTTTGTTAAATGTGGCATATTACCCCCTCCTTTATTTATGTTTATTGCCTATTTATCTAAAAAAGCATTGTTTTTTAAAAAATCAATATCCACAGGGCAATTACCGGATCCCCTTAAAACATCCCCAGATTCACAAGCAATTCTATAAACAATAGAATACCGGGTTCCGTCAGATTCTTTGAATCCATGTTTTGTACGCTTGCAAATTATACAATCTTCTTTCCCTGCCCTTGATACAAAAACAGAATCTATTCTTTGAACTATTGTATTATTGTCTATCTTCATCTTAAATTCTCCTTATTTTTATTTTCGGTTAATATAGTATATAGCATAAACCATGCCAAGGTTAAATACTGTAATCCGTCATTGCGTCATCTCTGGTAAATTTAAACATAACTTGTGTCTGGTCTTGCTCTCTAAAAAATGGCTTATGGCAAGCGTGGATAAATATTTCAGCTTGTTTAAGTGCATAAGCAGCCTTGGCATAGTTGAGACTTGTCTGTTTTCCGTCAGCAAGAACAAAATACCTCTTGCCAGCCATCAGGTTTACTTCTTTGATTCCGTATGTTGCATTGTATGTTTTGGTTTTCATGTGCCCATCCTTGTTATTATTTATGGTTATTAATGTATATAGCATAAACCATGCCAAAACCAAAACAAGGCTATTCCAGCCGTTTTTACACAGAAACACCACATCAAAACAAGAACTTTCAGTTCCGAATAGGAATTCTAAGTTCCGATTATTCTCAAGACCCTTGATAGGCAAGGCGTGTCAATTCTTAAAAACAAGAACCCAAAAGTCTGGTTTATTTCTTGACATTTGAGATATTTAGTGTATTATGTGTATATACTCCTAAAAAGATGATTTTTTTATGCTTGACCTAACAAAAATGCCAAAATCAAAGAAAAAACATTATTATTCTGTCAACGGAGTTATTTATTCAGACTATAAAGACGTACCAGGATCAGACTACTACCCAGCTCTACCAAAAGGGAAACAACTACCGGGGCAGCCGTTTGGGTGTTACCGTGTGCCGGATTTTGCAGCAAAATGACCTGGGAACATGACGATATATTGACCTGTTGGATATATCCAATGATACAGCGTTATAATGACACCGAGATTTTATGGGCCATTGAAGACGGGGGTATCTATATTTTTGAGATTGAGAGAAACGAGGCATGGTCCAATACTCAGAACCAATGAAACAGCCTGCAAGGGCATCAGAAACGGTTTATATTTTTCACATATTGTTGAATAAACTAAACAAGACATGATGAAAGTTTGCAACGAGTAAGATAAGTTATTGAAATAATAGAGAAAAGAGTAAAATGGCAGGAAGATTAACTGGAAATAACTTAGTTAAAAGAGATAATGAGATGGTTCAGGCCAGACTCCAAGGACTAACATATAAAGAGTTATCTAAAAAATTCGGCATAACAACAGCCGGCGTGTCATACGTCCTAACAAAACCAGATATCAAAACCATGATAGAAGGCGGGACCGCCGAAATAATAAGTCAGATCCCCAAAGCATGTGAAGTACAATCAAAAGCTATGAACTGTGTTGATGATAACGGAAACCCCACAGCGTTAGCACTAAAGGCCAGCGAGAATGTATTAAAGACAGGATCAATAATCCCAGGCGCAATACAAAACCAGACCATCAATAACATATACTCCCAGACCAATAACATCATAACAGCCGAAACCATGGAGCTTGTACGTAAACTCTTGCCAGGGTTCAACGAGGAGGTAATAGATGCAGATACTAATTGACCTAATACTATCTATATTAATATGGCTATGACCCACCAGGAAGTATACTACAGGCCAACAAGATCAGGGATGCAAGGAAGGCAGGCAATAGGGATGATTAACAACAGGATCCCAACAGGCACAAAGACAGGGACAATAAGCTGCTCCAATGCTATACAGGGCTATAAACCATGATAGGCGAGGATATGATCAAAATACAAGATGGTAAAATATGGAAACCGTACCTATCTGGGGCTCGCACACACCTAACTGTTAACTATATGTTAACCAAGTGTTAAGGAAGTGTTAACCCATACCTAAATATGATGAAAATAGCTCAAAATATAACATACTGGAATAATTCAGATAAGACTTAAATCTCCCCCGGCGGGAGACATTGTTCTTTGACAACTTGTGTAAGAATGTTTCACGAATAAAGAAAGGCAGCCTGTTAAAGCTGCCCTGGTGGATGGATATGGATGGGTTATTGTTTTACTTTGTGGCCCTTTAAAATAAACCGTTTTAGCCTGATTGACCTTGATGCAATACAGTCAATCTCGTGGAAGTATAGAGGATATGCTGTATGCCTTTTATTGCCGATCTCATAACATCTTCTTTCATACCATTTCATGATGGTTACTCCTTATTATATAGGGTTATTGATTAGCCTGGATAACAGAATCCATAGCATTTAGTACATATGTTTTGAACTCTGACTCAGTGACCTTGTAATATTCAGCTCCCGATGCACCATCGTCAAACAACAGGCAATTCCAGACATACCCTTCAATATCGTTAATATTGGCGCATTGTACTCGGATTGTATCTTGTATATCAATTTCAATACTGTGGTTATATCCTGATTTGCTTATCATTTGTGTTCCCCCTTGTTATGGTTAGTGTTACTATAATAACAATGCAAACACCATGCCAAGACCACATAATAAGGTATACAAGAGATCCATACCAGGATACCAAGCGCAATACAAGAACTATTAGTTCCTAACAAGAACATGGAGTTCCGATTTGACTCAAGACGTAGGCCAGGCAAGGGTTCCAAGAAAGGACAAACAAGAACTATTGGTTCCTGTGTCACATTGTGGTATAGATACAGGCCAGGACAACAGGCAGCAGGATAAACAATGGCACATAATGGAGGCCGGGGGGGAGCGGATTGGGACTCCTGGCGAGTGGGACTCCGTAGTATTCCCACGCAACACACGACCCCAAATTAACCTTGGTATGTTTTCAATACCACATAGCCCTTAAGGAGGATACTATGAAGCATAGAGCAGCGAGCAGATTCAACGAGAAGTATAAGATGGACAAGTGTCCGATATGTAGGCATACGGGTGAGAGTTTTATAATGGTGAGTGATGGGCAGTTGGGTTGTCGGAACTGTGGTTGTGTATTTGTTGCGAGGTTTGTAAGGGATGATTTTAATGAGCGGTTGTTTGACATATTGAGTGAGCAGGAAGAGGATCGGAGTAGTTGGAATTGTGGTTGTGGTTTTACTGCGAAGAGTAAGGCTGGTCTGATGGCACACCAAAGGGGCTGTAATGCGGAGTGATGCAACGGAAGCAGGGAAGTCTCATAAGCTACCAGTAGTGGGTTCGATTCCCACCTCCGCTACCAGCAGTCCATTACCTGAAGTCCCAGAAAGGCCACCAGAGGAAGATGCTTTTTTATATACTGTGGTGTACGATAGTTGGGTTGAATGTTACCTAACAGAACGGAGAGATTGTTGATAACACAGCAAACGGCAGTTGATTTAGCGACTGTATTCAGGCACGTTGCTGATTGCAAGACCACTCCTCAGTTAAAGAAGCTGCTGACGATGGACTACAATATTGTTGGGAATTTCAGCGGAAATCAAGGGGGAAAAACGTGGAGCTTTGCTTATATGTATTTCCTACGGGTACTGGGGATACATCCTATTAAGAGGCTGAACTTTTTGGCGAGGAAGATACGGTGCATGAGTCCTTCTTTACCGATAGCTGGTGGGTTGGCAGAGCAGGATAATACTCAGTACATGGAGTTTAAGCAGATGATTCCGCCTGAACTGATAGTGACTGACATCACGGCAAGGTCGCAGAATTTAGTTGTGAGACGGCCTGACGGGTCTAATTCAGTGATTGAGTTTAAGTCTACGAACCAGGAGATGCAGAAACTGGGGAGAGTACAGTTATCGAGTGTCTGGCATGATGAGGAAAGTCCGAGAGCTATCAGGGATGAGTGTAAAATGAGACTGCTGGCGGAGGGTGGTGATGAGAATTTCTCACTGACACCTACGAACGCCTTGAGTTATACATATTCGGAAGTTTGGCAGAGGGCAGAGTATATTTACAGGACACCGACTATCCAGAAGCGATTTAATCTACCTGAGGAAGAATGGCCTAACAAGAACACGAGAGTTGGATGTGTTCAGATGGCGACAGACGATAACCCTACGTTAGATCCTGAAACGATTGATTTTATATTTGAGGACATAACAGACCCTGATGAACTGGACTTGAGAAGATACGGCGTGTTTAAACAAATAAGTGGAAGAGTTCACAAAACGTACTCGCCAGAAGTTTGTTATATAGATTTAGGGAGGGTTTTTGCATAATATACCTTACCAGTGGATACATGCGATTGGGATTGACTATCATGAGTCAAGAATCCCGTGGTCGATAGGATGGTTGGCTTGTTCTCCAGAAGATGAATGGTTTTTGTATCAGGAATTTCATCCTGCGATTGACGGGAGCAATTCTTACACGACTTACGATATTGCCAAGACTTTACTGAGAAAGTCAGGAGATTATCAATTTAGTGTTTGTTTGATTGATGCCCTGGCTAATAAGAAGCAGGCCAATACTGGAACGAGTGCTACTGAGGACTTGAATCGGTATTTAAGCGAACTGAGCAAGGAAGAAGGTAGACGGAACACCATGTATTTTGAGGGGTGGGACACCAAGGGAACTACTGGAAGGGATGAGATTTCCAAAAGATTTAAGAACGCAGCAAGATGTGGGAAGCCTTTTAATAACATGGTTAAAGAAAGGGGTCGGATGAGACGATTACCGACCTTGTGGATTTCACATGATTGCCCTAAGTTCAATAAGTCTATTTTAAATTGGTGTTATGGAGAATATGTAACAGCGAGTGTCAAGGCTGTGAATGATCCAAAACCAAGTCCACAACAGAAGAACTCACATGATAACATGGTTTTAGAATGTTTGGCAAAAGATATAAGATTATTGAGGGCAGCAGACTTAATTTCTAACCCCCCCAGGCAGGCAATGGGAAGAAATAGGAGTATAACAGGAAGGTAATAAATATGGATGAGATTGAAAGATTTCTAGATGATACAAATAAAAAATTATATTTATTGGATACATTATATTCTATCCTTTTAGAATTTAATGAATTAACAAAAAATGAAATTCTAAAAACCAATACACAAATTTCAAAGAAAGCAAATATAATATCCAATAATTTATATGATCTATATAAATCTACTAGCAAGGAGTTTAAATGAACGTTTCTACATATTTTTTTAGAAAACAATTATCTTGTATGTGTTGTAGTAAATGTTGTTTGAACAATAATAAGGATATAATTTTCGAATCAGACAAAGAGGCATTATTACATATTGAAGAACATATTGAGTCTGGTGACAAAGTACCACAATATGCTATAGATCATTTTGAAGATAGATTATTAAAACCAAGAATAGTAGAAACAGAGATATAAGATGAGTGAGAATTTATACTGTGAGGGCAACAAGAACGTAACACCTGCTTATAAAGATGGTTGGTACAGATCATTCAGGGGTTATCCTGAAGTGAATAATGATGTATGGGAAATGATTTCTGAATTTTCTGCACAGCAATTATTACTGTTTTTTGCTGAATATGTGACGGATGATGCCGAGTACGCTGGCTTTTTAACAAGAGAGGTATTGAATGGAGCCTGGAAAAGGAATAACTGATTGGGAAACCCTCCTTTGTGACCAAGTTTTAACAGAATGGTCAAAGGGACGACAACATGTAGATGATTTAGATGATTTATTTGATGATATTTACTCTATGATTCGTGGGGAAAGACCCCAGAAGAATTATGATTGGCAGTCTAATATCCAGATAAACAAGGTTTTCCAGATTGTATGGACTGCTGTGCCTTATCTTTGCCAGAAGATATTTGGTGCCAACCCCATAATGGGTGTGACTTCTTTTGATAAGAAGGGTGCGTGGCAGAGGGAGAAGATTCTTGAGTTCTGGCACACACTACAGGGTGGTGAAAATTCAAACCATGTTCCTTTTTTCTTAACGACTGTTGCAATGCTTTTAAGAACCGTTCTTAACGGAATGGGATTTATGAAAAAGACATGGCAGCAGAAAGTAGAAACTCGTAACGGTAAGAAAGTTCCTGTCGAAGATTGGCCTAACAATGTTGTTGTGAGTAATAAAGATATTGTTTTTGATTGGTTATTAACACCAGAGCAGTCTATAAGACAGGGGCGGTTTATTGTCCATAGAAGTGTTCAGGATTTAGGGTCTCTATACGAATCTGGTCTTTATATGAATCTTGATATGTTGGATATAGAGCAAAGCTCAGAAAACTCAGAGAAAAATCAAGACCATGCAGAAGCGACAAGCAAGGATGGGCAGGATACAACTCCAAATTCTGATATTTACACAGATATTGAGATTTATGAAAGGGTAGGAAAGTTTAATGTCTATAAAGAAAATGGTGAATGGCGACCAGTTTTAGAACGTGGCGGGTACGAGGATAAAAAAGTTTCTTCTAAATACATGATAGCGGTTGTTGCAAAGGGTGGTACTGAATCAAAAGATGTTTTAATACGGTTTGAGCCTTCTCCTTACAACGAAATAAACTACATTGATGCCAAATGTTACCTTGATACAGAGAGATTTAACCCAATTGGAATGGTAGAGCCTGCTAAAGACACAATCATCGGCATGAACGACATATTTAATGGTGTCCTTGACGAAATGTGGAAGAACTTAATGCCACCTGTTATCGTCAACAAACATGCTCTTTGGGATTGGGATACAATGGTGTATGCTCCTAATCAACGATGGTTGGTTGGTGGGGATCCTCATAATGCTGCTAATTTTGTGCAGCCATCTTCAGTAACCAGGGATGCCTGGACAACTTACGGGCTGTTAGATAATGAAGCACAGCAAACGTCAGTTACAAACTCAATGGCGGGTGCGGGTAAGGAGAAAACAGCTACCACAAATGTAATGAACGCACAACTTTCCGCAAGTAAACTCGATTTTATTCTTAAAATGTACGAAATAACGTGTTTGATTCCTTCAGCTCAAATGGATATTCGATTTGCTAAGAAATTCGCCAAGCAAGCAACCCTGGATTTAATAGTGACAATTGCTGCTGCTGGTGAAGGGAAACGACCAGAGCCGTTCACTTTTTCAGATTGGGAAGAGATTTACCAATATGTCCCTGCGGCTGCGAGTGTGAAGATAGACCATCTTAAAGAAAGGGAAACACAAGAGGATATTCAACTACTTCAGTTATTGGGTTCTGTTAATAATCCCAAAACAGCAAAGATAATGAACGTGATTCTTGCCAATATTTTAAGAAATAGAAATATGCCAATTGAAGGTGACATGCTTGACGAGGATTACTTTGAACCAGAGAGTGAAGAAGGTAAAGTAAACCAGTTGATGAAAACAATGGGTGGAGCATCTAATCAGAATGGGGTTGAAATGAGTGGACAGGAAAAGGGTGTACGTCAACGAACATTTAAACCAAGGGTGATATAATGCACTTAGGGCCGATTGTTTATAAAATATTATTCAATGATGAACCAGAAAACTTACCGAATCCCAACTTACCTGAGAATGTTCCACGGATAAAGGCAATGACAGATGCCAGGGATAAAAAATTCAGGCGTTTCTGGGAAGGTGAGGGAGCTGTTTTATTTGAAAGATGGCAGGACAAAATAAGGGGTAACGTATTTGATTTATTAGTAAATGAAGAAGATTGCAACTGTAAGACCTGTAATAAAATAAAAGAAATAGCAACTATTGTAAAGTTGCTATCGGAAGCACAATTAATATTAAGCAAGGAGTAAGTTATGAGCGATACTGTAGACACAGCCGTTGACGACAATGTTGAAAAACCACATTTCACACCGGAACAAGAGCAGTACATGAATCAGATGTTTGAGAAACAGTCAGAGAAACTAACGTCACATTTTGGCAGGATTGTGACAAAGCAGTTTGAAGAAAAATTCATGCCACAAATTAAGGACAAGGTAGACCCGGACAAATTGAATGAGCAACTTTCAAATAAGATGTTCGGTGGTGATGTTGTTGGAACTGTAAATCAGATACTTGATGCAAGAGAGCGCAACATAAGAGAATTAAGTGAGAAAAAACAAGCACTTCTCGCAACAGAAATGGAGAAATACGAATCACAACCAATGTTTAATGAAACAAAAGAAGACATAAGAAAACTTGCTTCAGAAGCATTGGCGAAAGGTTTTCCTCCTGCACCAGCCGTTGAGTTGGCGTATGAGAAAGCCACCAAGAATTTTGTACTAAATAAAGACCCTGACTATAAACTAAGCATGAGTGGTTCAGGGAAAGTAACACCAAGTAATAAGAAAACAGCCAAGATACCAGCAGCTTTGAAAGCAGCAGCACAGCGTGACATAAGTGATGGAATTTTCAAAGATGAGGCTGAGTATCTCGCTAATTTATCTCCTAATATTAAGGAGAAATATGGAATATAGCACCCTGAGAAGGACACGCTAAAGGAGGGTATATGCCGACACGCAATACCACAGGCAACGAGGATTTTCAGTATGTAAAATGCACCAACTGCGGATTTCCCTGCAAATTAGGGCGGGACAAAATTCGGGAAGGGAATGGAAATTCTTATTACGAACTATCCCACACCCAGACACAGGCTCCAGATGATTGGACAGTATCATTTGGATGTCCTCAATGCGGTAGGGGAAATTACACAAAATAGGAAACTAATATGAAAGTTGTAAGAGATTTGATTGGCGGTGTAAAACCGTCTCCCATCGAACTTCCGTATAATGGTGATCTTGCAGTTGATTCTGTAACTAAAAGATATAAAGGGTCACTTGTAAAACGGATGGATTTCGATGACATCGACCACGGCGGGGCGTACCATACGTTTGCCGGGTTGACCACAGAAATGGAAAATTTTTCAGGTATTTTGGAAGAAGAGCAGGGTATTACTGGTAACTACCTTCCTGATGATGCCTCATACGGGATGCAGATAAGGAAAGTAAGTCCTTGTTTCCCATCAACTATAATCAGAGCAGAGTACGGTCAGGCAGATGCAGCCGGGACTGCTACATATGACACAACTGCAACCTGTGCAGCAGCAGCAGCAGCATTTACAGTAACTATTGCTACAGCAGATACTATGATAGGCGGTTGGGTTTATATGCTCAATGGTGCAGCAGCAGGTGAGTTGCACTACATTACAAACAATTCAACGACAGTGGCAACCACAGCTACAGTATTCGCAAATGCTGTAGTAGCAACAGACGATTTCTTGGTAATTGAGGCAGCTAATGCTCATTATCTGGATTTTGATGCCACATTTACAGGCTTAAAGAGTGAAATCAGTGATGATGCCAAACTTAACAAGGTTAATGGCATTATGACTTATATTTCTGCCCCTGGAATTCCGTTCCAGAGATTAGACAGAAACAAACACGATGGCCTGGTTATCGCAAACGCAAGATTCTACCATGACTTTACCGTTCCTGTTGCGAACGCATGGGTCACTGGAATCGCAATAGCTTAAAGGAGTTAGACCATGAGTATAGCTTTAACTGAGAATTTTGGTGATCTCCTTGATTCCAGAATGAAAAAGATCTTTGACAAAGAGTACGAAGAGAATATAAACGAATCTATGATTCCGAAACTCTTCTGTATGGAAAAATCAAACAAGAATTATGAGATCGTGTCCGGCATTGGTGGGATGGGTGACCTTCAGGATTTTGATGGTTCAATTAGTTATGATACAGTTGGACAGCTTTATGATAAGACCTTTTCTTTCCCTGAGAAAGCATTGGGTTTTAAAGTAGAGCGTAAACTGTATGATGATGATATGTTTGGGATAATGGATCGTAGACCTTGGCAGATGGCAGTATCTTCTGCAAGGACAAGAGAGAAAGAAGGTGCAAGTATTTTTAATGGTGCTTTCATTGGAACTGATGGGCCTGATAGTTTGCCTTTATGTTCTGCTTCTCATCCTTATTCGCCAGATGATCCTACTACACAGAGCAATGCAGGTTCAACAGCGTTGAGTGCAACAGCCGTTGAAGCGACACGAAGAATTGGTCATACGAGTATTTTTAATGACAGGGGTGAACTCATGTCCATTAATTATGATACCATTCTTTGTACTGTCAACAATGAAGAAACTGGATATGAAATTATAAATTCTAGTGGAAAGGTTGACACTGCTAATAACAACACCAACTTCCATAAAGGTCGTTATAATCTTGCTACTTGGGACAGACTGACCGATTCAAACAATTGGTTCATGTTGGATTCAAGACTTTGCAAGAAATTCCTCCTTTGGTGGGATCGAGTAAAAGACGGTATCAAGATGGATATGGATACTGATACACTCGTTGCTAAGTGGTATGTCTATGAACGCTATAGTGCAGGATGGGCGGACTGGAAACCCATTTATGGCCATTCAGTTTCGTAGTTAATTTTTAATCCTACTGGGGGGTTTCGGCCCCCTGGTTTTAAAACTGGTAGGAGAACAACAAATGGGATATACACATATTGATGTAAGCGCACCGAATAATTTTGCAATTGGCGCAAAAGGAAGTGAAGTGGTTATTGCTGGTGCTGGTGGAGCATTATATCAAGCAGGGGTAGAAGTAACAGCAACAGCAGCAGAACTTATAGCAGCAGCAGATAATTCAGTACAGGCAGCAAAAATGGCTGCATCAACAGTAATGACAGCAACGCTTGAGTCTTACCAGACTTCAGTAGTGCGAACTGGTGATATTATCAAAACGACAATTGCTATTGATTTGACAGGCGCAAAGTCTACAACAACTGATCTTGATGTTATCGGGGATACAGGGGCCTGCCATATCGGACAGATAACCACAGCAATCAACGGTATTATTTATAAAGGCAAGGTAAGTTGTGGGGAAGTTCCTGCAACTGGCGTAACTGATATAGATATTTATTCATCTACAGCAGCAACAGGTGCTTATGATGCGGATGCTTCCGGCCTTGCAGGTGCAGTGGCAATCCTCACATCTGGTGGCGCTCATGCAGTTGCAACACATAAAACTCTAACCGCCCTACCAGCAGCAAACGCTTATTTGTATCTGGCGTGTGGTGCGGCTGGTACCGTTGGAACATATACTGCCGGAAAGCTGTTTATCGAGCTTTGGGGAACAGTAGCATAATAAGGAGAAATACATGGCTAAGATAGATTTAACACTAGCAACCCCTCAACAGATAAAAGAGATAGGTGCTGAAATAAATCATTTGGAAAAAATGCTTGAGGTGGATAAGCGGTCACGCTCCCCCAAGATTCAAGATGAAGCCGAGTTCAGAGCCAACATTGCAGCAAAGAAGAAGTTAATTGAACAACATTCTCCCAAGCCATTCAGGGGTAAGACTAAAGATATCGCAGCTAAGCGCATAAAAGAATTGGATAATTTTATTAAACAAGAGATGCCAAGGGCTAAAGATTATTATAAACCTTACCCTAAGAATGGTGCGGATAATGATTTCGAGCGAGCTGTACAGCAACAAATGGCGTTCCAAACTAATCCAAAAATACAGAAAGCGATTGCTGAACGCAAGAATTTGATAGGCAGGCTTGAACCAAACGATCCATACATAAGGAACATAGAGAACCTAAGAAGATGATTGTTCATAAAGAATTTTTTAGTCCGACTACTTCGGGTGGGGAATGGTCTGATAATACAGCATCAATCCCTGGTGCAATGTGTCACCAAGTGTATGTGAAGAGTGCATCTTCTGGAACTGTTTTTGATTTAACGATAACAGATGATAAAGATGTAGAGATACGTGGATACACGGACATAACAGGATGCGTTAATGATTTAACCCCATTCATAGTCCGTGGTATTCACACTTTCTCTATAACGAGCGCAACAGCAGATGAGGGCTTTCAGGTGCTACTATGCTTCAAAGAAAAATAAAGAACCTTTGGGTAAAATATAAGTTGCGACAAAAAAGGGAAACCCAGATTAAGACAATCACTGAATTATTAAACCTTGAAGGTGCAGCACATTTACAATGGCTAAAACATAGTAGGCACGGTGAAATTGAGAAAGCTATTTATCAAAAGGGTATTAGAGATGGGATACGAATGACATGGAAGTAAAAGGTGAATTAAGCACACAAGTAGATTCATTGCCGTTGCCAACAGGTGCTTCTACATCTGCAAATCAGGGACTAATCAATAAGATAGATTATATTGTTGGTAATTCAGGTATAGACGCTTCAACAGAAACATTACAAACTATTGACTATGCTCATCATGAAATACATAGCGGTAGTTCCTTTACTGCAAGTTATCAAATAGAAGCTGCTAATGCTGCTAATATGGATATTCTTATGGTAACACCAGATACTACTAAAGAGATTCATTTTATATACGAGATTGATGTAGAGGGAGAGGCGCAGCTTTATATTTATGAAACTCCTACTGCTACAGCAGCAGCTAATCCTATAGTTGCTTATAACAGAAATAGAATTGGAACACCCGATGATGCTACGTTCGTTTTAACACATACGCCAACTATCATAACAACTGGCTCTACTATTATAAGGTCGCATCACATGGGTGCTGGAAAATCTCTCGGTGGTGGATCAAGAAGTTTACATGAATTTGTGTTAAAACGAAATACTAAGTATTTATTTAGGATAACAAATTTAACTGTTAGTGCTAATTGGTTTAACACAACGTTGAATTGGTATGAACATACGAAAAAGAATTAGGAGACACAATGACGACCAGCAATATACAAACCAATATATTATACGGAATCGGAGAGGGGTCAAATGTCTCCAACACAATCTACCTTGCATATGCTCTTAGGTGGGCTAACAGGGCATACAAAGAGGTTTACACTAAAGCCGGGTATAAGTTCAAGAACCTTATAAAACGGTCTGTATTCAGGACAGCAGATGGTCAGCAGACATATCAGTCACCATCTGATTTTATAGGATTTCTTACACTTAGGGATGAAACTAACAATTCTGTAATAGATCAGGTAACGCCAGAAGAATTTGCCAGAAGTGTGTCAACAACTAAGGTCACAGATGAATCTTGGACTTCAGACGAAGATGCTGCTGTTTCCCTTACAAACAAAGCCATTGTGCAGTTCTCAGAAACAGTCACAAATGTAGCAGGTACGACAACTTACACAAGGGATACTGATTACACGATTGCGTATGCTGACGGGACAATAACTCAATTAAGCACAGGGTCAATGGCAGATGCTACGGCATACTATATTGACTATCTTCATTTAACAACAGGGAAGCCAACACAGTTCTGCTTTGAGTATGACCTGTCAAATAAAAAGTATGTTTTCAGACTTGACCCCGTTCCTGATGATACGTTTATAACAAGTCTAGTGTATCCTCACAAACCGACAGCACTATCAGGCTCTGTAGATACTGCATGGGATTTAATGGAAGCAGCCATAGAAGCTGGTGGGATATATTATGGTAGCCTTGAATTAGTAGAATCACAGCAGTTACGAGCAGAGTATAACATGGCTTACAAAGATGCTGTATCTGACTTAGTTAAACTCGACCAAGACCTTATTCCAAAGCATGACAGTATCCCTGTTTTCAGAAAACGATCTGACTATACAAATAGAGACAAGAGGTATAACTAATGCCTAAGACTCCATACGGTCATTGTGAAATTGGGGTTGATTATTCTACTCCGCCACATGAGCAGTCAGTAAACACATTAGCTGATGCAAAGAATGTAGTCCCTACATATAGTGGTCTTATCACAGGAAGGAAGGGGCATGTTAAATTAAACAACATTTCTCTCGCATCCAGGATTACATCATTGCACGAGTTCAGAAGTGGTGCGACAAGGAGTTTCATTACTACATACAGCACAAAGATGGCTGAATATAATTCTGCAACTGGTGATTTTGTAGACAAAATAACAGGACTGACTTCTGACTTAATGTACCAGTGGGTTAATTATGGTGGGTTGGCTATCGGAATAAACGGAACAGATGCACCTCAGTCATGGGATGGCACAACAGGCCAAGCGTTAGCAGGTAGCCCACCAGTAGGCAGATCAGTAATCCAGTGGGCTAATAGACTTTGGTTTGGTGGTGACTCAACAGATGTTGCAGTTTTGTCCGGCAGTGTTTTAAACAACCCTATTCTTTACACTGGTGCGGGAACAGCGACAGGTGCCGTAGCTCAGACAGTTGGTGATTCAAAAGATCCAATAACAGGGATGGTCGGTTTTTTTGATTGGCTGTTAGTTGGGAAGCAAAACACAATTTACAGGGTATCTGGTGATCCTGCAACAGATGCCACTAGTTTAAAAATAGAACCTCTTTATTCCAGGGCAAGTGAAAATAATAATGTCGGGTTTACTTCTAAATGGGCAATAACACAGGTTGGTAATGATATAATATTCCTTGATGGATTTGATATAAAAAGTTTATCAGGTATTCAAGAGTTTGGTGATGTTGAATACAACACGATTATTCCAACTTTCAGGGAATACCTTGAATCAATATGTGATAAAAACTATTTACAATACACTCAATTCTTCCATTATAAAAAAGAACAGCAAATATGGGTATCAATTCCAACAGGGGCAGCGACACATTATGTGTTTGCTCTTGATTATAAATTCAAACATGCAACTGGTAAGTTCGCTGTCTATCCAATGGGAAACATAGTCTCTAATGTTTTCGGCAGTATTGAAAATGGTGCTACGGACGATATGTATTTTGGGGATCAAACAGGATATGTCCACCAGTTAGACGTTGGGAACAATGATGATGGAAGTGCGATAGAAAGATATTTCACAAAAGTATTTGCTGGGAATGTACCGGAACAAGGTGTTGTTGGATTTGAAAACAGGAGAAAACAATTCCTTAATTCTGAAACATTTATCAAGGCAGAAGAATCAACTCTTACCATGACACCATACTATGCTCTTAATGTCCTTGATGATGGACAGGCAAGAGACATTTCATATACTGCGTTAGAATCACAAGACATAACTGGTTGGTTTGGAAGCGGTGTTAAACGTCAAAGAGTACCGTTGTTCGGTGTGAATGGAAACACAATAGCAATAAAGTGGGTTCACAATGCAGTTGATGAGAATTTTATATTTTATCCAAGTGAGTTAATGTTCCAATGGAAAACAAAAAACCTGATTGTGTGATTAAGCAAATTTATGGAGAAGAGTTTATTCAGTTCTTCCCACTAATGAAAGAATTGAATTTCACAGACATGACCCCTGTTCAATGTTTGTCAAAATGTTTGTGGGGTGATTTTTTAGGGTATGTTGCAATACTGGATGGAAAAACGGTTGGAATGGTTGTTTATAGGTTTGTCGATCCTTCATTTGTATTTGTGATTGCATTACATTGTAAAAACAACCTTAAATATTTTTTAGACACTTTTTATGATGACCTAAAAAAGAAAGGCGTTAAAGTTGTGCGTTCTTCAACAACGAGAGACGCGGAAGCGTATGGGAGAGTAATGAAAATGAATAAACTTTGGACAGTTTTTGAGAGGTTATTATAATGATAGACCTACAGCTATTTGGATTTGAAGATAAAAAATTTGCAAGACGATTTGGTAAGCTGGACTGTGATGGTGGTGGCGATGGCGGTGGCGGCGGTGATGGAACTATTGGTGGTTTTGGTGGAGAATTTGGTGGAGATGTAAGTGGTGGTTCGGGAAGTGGAGGCTCCGGCGGAAATGTTGGTGGAGCAGGAAGTGCCGGGCCATCTGGAGAAGCAGGACAACTAAGCAGCAACCCAGCAGATATGGGACAACATAATGCAGCCCCAGCACCAGCGCCTAGTTCTGGTGGATCCCCCGATTCAAGCGTAGCAGCAGCGGTAGCAAATTATGGTCAGCAATCTATCACCCCGACTACAACCGAGGGTTTTTTTAGTAGTTTGGTATCCCATTTTACAAATGAGCCAATTAATATGGCAAAATCTATGATGAACATGATGTCACCCATACCAATGGCATTTTCGTTGGCAGAAGTAACATCACAAACGTTAGATGCGATGGTCGGATTTTTAGGGGGGCAGCCAGATGCCACAGCAGCGGGGGCAGGGGCAGGAAGCCAGGGTGGGCCTGTTGGCCCAGAACAAGTAAAACAAGCATTGGTTAATATGGGTTATCAATATAATCCCTCAACTGGATCATATATAAATCCGTCACCTGTAGTTCAGGCTCAAGCTAAGTATCAAAATACACTAACAGCATTTAATCAAGCATCTATAGACTCAGCACTACAACGAATAAGGGATGTTGATACAGACATTGAATACAACAAAACTCTTGCTGATTTATCCGGTATTCAAATGGATGCAACTGAGAAAGCATTACTTAATTCTCAAAAGAATATTGCGATTGATAGAGCCTTAAATACTATTGAAGATACATTCAGCCAAGAAGGTGAATCTATTATTGCACAACAAATACAGAACCTTGGAACAAATGCACTTGGTGGCACTATAGGACAGGGATTTGTAAAGCGATGGCAGGAGCGTGAAGCAGCCGCTAAGACCGGTGCATTACAGGACATAGAGTCTACATACCTTGCTGCTGAAAGGCAGGCTATAGACCAGCAGAAACAGCGACAGATTGATATGTGGGACAAGGATTACGATGCAGAAGTAAAAACAGCAGAAAAGTCTCTTGATAAAGCCAAGGCAGAATCGTTGTTACAATACGAATGGGATCGATCATACCTACAAGACGCTACCACAAGGCGGGGACAGGACATAACAGCAGAACAGGCCAATCTTGATAGATTGCTAAATGAAAGAATGGGCAATGTTTCTATCGGTGCTTATGAAGATGCTAATAAGTGGTCTGCGGTAGCGGGTATCGGCGGTGCTATTGCTGGTGGCATAGCGAAATCAGATTGGTTTGGTGATACTTTAAAGAGTTGGTTGGACTAAGGAGAAAATATGAGTTATTTACAATTACCTCCAGTGCACGGGTATGGAGTGCCACAGATATTAAGCCAATGGCAAGCTGGCCTGGATAGTAGAGAAAACCAGAAGCGATATGAGACTGAACTTGCCTTCAAAAAGAAGGAATCTGCAAGGGCAGAAAAGCAATTTGATATGCAAATGGAAACGCATAAGGCTGAACTGGAAAATACAAAACTAACACGATATGGTTCCGCTCTTGATAATTTTGCCAAACAAACAAATCTTGCAAAGGGGTATTTTTCAAAAAACAAAGGACTTGCGATTAATATATTTCAAGGAGCAGTTGGTAATTTACAAAAGATAACAGGTATGGAAATAGATGCCTCAACTGTTACAAATCAATTTGAAGCAGATCAGTTGCTTCAAAAAGTGGCAGCTGATAGTGTGCAAAACCTTTATTCAAAAGCTATGGCAGAACCAACTAAATACAATGTGGCATTGCTTGAAATTGCAAAAAATAAAGCATATCAAATTGGAATCAAAGATGGGACATACGACAATTATAAGGTTGAAACGCCAAAGCCAGGAGAGGGGCAATCCACGTTAGGCGAAAACCAAATTAGAATTGACGCTACTGGGAAAACGATAGCTACAGGACCAAAGAAAAACACAATCCCTAAAGGTCTTGAAAGTCTAAAATCCGATTATATGCAAACGATGGGGCGGTACTGGTCTGCCAAACGTGGAGAAGGCCAGTTCATAGAAGATCCAAATGCCCAACAGGTTGCTAAAGAAGCACTCAAAGCTGCTGTAGTTATGGCAGGGCAATATAAAGACAGGGGCGGCAATATAAAGGATCTTGGTATAGACGAGGCAGCACTTGAGGGTAAGGACACACAAGAAGAAATGGCTGAGATGCCATCCCCGACTGACCATAAAGGTAAAACCCTGAGAGACACAAAGACAAATAAAAGGTTTAGGTCAGATGGTAAAAAATGGATTGAGATAAAATAATGCCTTATGTATTTGAAAATAAAGAGGACTTTGTTTTTGAAGAATCTGGGAGTAGGTTTGTTTTTGAAGAACCAGAAGATAGAAAAACAACTACTGCAGGTCAAGAAAGTGCGAATCTTTTAGAAAGGGCAAAAGCTATAGGGCAAACAGGTAATAGCCCCCGGCCTGAAATAGAGACTCTTAAACAAATCGCAAAAGGGTATCCTGCGTTAGAAACAGCCGCACATTTAACTACCATGTCTTATGGGTTGCCAGCAGCAGGTATAGCAGCCCTAATTGCTGGAACTGCGTCTGGTCCTAAGTTTGATTCTGAAGCAGCTATGAAAGCGATGGAGAAAGTGTCAGATGTTTTAATCTATCAACCCAAAACAGAAGAAGGTAAAAAATTAACTGAATCAGCAATGTACCCATTTGAAAAATTAGAAGAAGGGGCTGGATATGCTGGTGGGAAAACACTTGAGAAAACAGGAAGTCCAGTATTAGCTACTGCGGTTCATACTGGAATAATGGCAGCACCGTTGGCAATACCAATGTTGCGGAACGCACTAAAGAAAGGCAAAACCACGCCTTTAAAAACAAAACCTGCCGAACAAGCAGCAACAGAATTTTTACAAAAGGAATTTAAGGATAGATTTATAATAGAAGAACCAATAACAAAAGATGTCCCTAAAAAAGCAACTATTAGTGAGAATATCGTTGAGCAGACAAAAGATTTACCAAGTATTAAGCCCAAATCAATAGATCCTCTAAAAATAGAAGAAGCTATTAACGATCAGGTTTTTGACATTATGCAAACCGAAGTTCAAAATACCAGAACCAAGGGTGTAACCCAAGAGATTCCGACAATGCAACGTGACGGTGCGATTCCATTCTCAGCAGATTCACCACAATGGATGCGGGAACTTCCTACATATTTAGATAAAAAGGGCAGAAAACAAGTATATAGCAGAACCCAACTCAATGCTGTTTTTGACAATGTAAAATCCGGCAAGAAACTAACAGCGAACCAAGAAATTCTAAGAGGCCATCTTAATAAGGCAAGGGAAACTGTAAAAGCAGAAAACCAAGAGATAAGGGGTGGATATGAGCTTCAGGAATTAGAGGCAGGTGGCTTTGATCCCTTGGGTGGTAGAAATATACCTGCTATTGATTTTGCAATAGGCGATAGGATTGTAGGGACAGTCAATGGTGTAAAAGATACATACACAGTAAAAGGGATGGATAAATCTGGCAATGTTGTTTTCAAAGATGGCGTAACAAAAACAATTGATGCGTTTGATTCAGTGATGGTAGATGGTATCAAGAAAGCCAAACCAGAAACCAAAAGCCAAACACTATATTCAGGTCTTCCAATTCCAGAAATAACAAACGTATACAAAAAAGCAACTGATAAAATATGGGACGTTGGAATAGAGCAAAAACTTCCACAGTTACTTGAAAAAATACCTGGCGGCAAGGCTATAAACCGAGCATTGATTTATGATTATCGTGCTGACCTTAAAAATCCTGGCAAGTATATAAAGAGTATGGAAGATAAAATAAGGGCGCAACAAATTGGGAAAATGTATGCTCTTGATTTAGGAACAAGGTTAGAGCGATTTCCAGAAAAAGGGAAAATGCAATTAGGGGAATATATAAGAGGAGAATTAGACACTCTTCCAAAAGAACTTCTCTCAGTAGCAGATGAGGCCAAATTATCTATGTTTGATCTCGGTAAACAAGCAGTTGACGTAGGCCTTCTAAAAGAAGAAACATTTTTTAGAAACGTTGGACGGTATATGGCTAGGCTTTACACATCAAAAGAACACAATGGGCTATTGAAACAATTCAACCTAACAAAACCAAACCGTCTTGATTTATCAAGATTTCAAAAGCGGAAAGATATCCCAAAAGAACTACGTGAAGAAATGGGCGAGATTTTAACCCCTGGGTATCCAATAGCAAAAGGCATAACACAACTAACGCATGATATTGAACAAGCAAGATGGTTTAAGAATATTGCCGCAAATAAAGATTGGGCAATAAAAAAAGGTGTAGAGGGTGTAATCCCTGACGGCTGGAAAGAATTACCAAACAACAGAAAGCTTGGTTCTCTATCGGAAGCGAAGGTCCATCCTGAAATATTTAGCGACATAACAGAATCCATTAGGATAATGGAAACCCCTGAAAAAGTTTGGCGAAAATCATTAGGAGCTTGGAAGTTTGGTAAGGTTATTTTATCTCCTAAAACACATGCAAGAAACGTGATGTCAAACTCAATCCTTGCTCATTTAGGCGGGATGCCTATGTATGAGCAGCCAATTTATTTAACCAAGTCTATACAAGCCATGAGAGGGAAAAATAATTATTGGAAGGACGCTACATCTGAAGGACTCCTTGGAACAACATGGACAGAGCATGAGTTATCCGCTTTATTTTCTGGTGTAGAAAGTAATTTAACGGGGATAAAAGCCGGAGGGCTATCTGAAAAATTCGGCATTATCGGGAATGGTATTGAGAACGCAAAAGGCTCTATGAATAAGGCTGCTAAATTATATCAGGCTGAAGAAGAGTGGTTTAAACTTGCTAAATATATTCATAATATAGAACGGAAAGGAATGAGCAAGACGTCTGCTGCTAAAGATGCCGAGAAATGGCTATTCAACTATGGGAAAGTTACAAAATTCCAAGAAGCCTATCGATCAAAATGGTACGGTGCACCATTCGCTACGTTCACGAGTAAGGCACTGCCAAGAATAGCGGAGGCAGCAGTCAAGACACCACACAGGTTCATACTACCCGGAGCTATAATATATGGTTTAGAGCAGGCTGCTATGAATATGATAGGAGATTCCCCTGAGCAAGTTAAAGCCAAAAAAGAGTTGCGACCAGAATGGATGAAAGGCAATTTTCTTGGTATGCCAAATTTCGCCAGAGTGCCGATTTTAGATGAGACAGGGAGAGAATATTATTTAAACTTAACATACATATTACCGTGGGGAGATATCGGAGAAAGCGGAGGTTTTGCAGGAATACCAGGATCGTTGATGCCGATGTCACAACCTTTTGTTAAAGAGACTTGGCAACAGATAGCAAACTATGATTCCTTTTGGGAACAACCAATAGTTGCTAAAGAAGAATTAGCTGGAAAAGACTTGCCCGGTAAAATAAAAACACAAGCTGAAAAAAGGGGACAACATCTACTTCAAACTATAGCACCTACACCATTATTAGATATACAAAAAGGTGCTGCTGCTTTAAAGGGTAAACCTGATTATAGAGGTAGAGAACGTCCTTCTGGCGCTGTATTAGCAGATGCTGTTTTTGGTGTTAAAGTATATCCAGTTGATTATATTGACCAGATGGTAAGAAGAGTAAATGAACTTGATCCTAGAAAAGGGTTTATGGCTCGTAAAATAAAAGGTCAGATAAACACTCTTGAGATAAAAAGAAAAGCTATGGAGAAAAAAGGAAAGCCGACAGAATTTTATAAAAAGGCAATAGAATCTAAAATAAATCAACTAAAGGGACTCGGTGCTGAATTATCAAAGATAGGTGACACATATAAAAAAACAAAGAGTGATAATAGGTGGATAATAGAATGACAACATACAATGAAGTAATACACGGCAGGGGATTAAGGTGTGATAATGAAGACCTGTATTGCAATAATGAACAGTATTATTGTGATGGTTCTGTAGTCTTAAAACAAACCATTGATGCACTTGATGTCACATATAACAGCACAACAACCACAACAACTACTTATAATAATGTGGAGTACTAATGGCCTTTACACAAGTTACAAGAGCGACCACTTTAATTAAAGACGGCTGGGGTGCGTTTAACACGCTGATAGACGACCTTTTATCAGTAGCGAATGGTAAGGGTGCATCCCAGGTAGGTATTGAGGATACAGCAGGGAATATGAGTGCTACGAATGTGGAAGATGCTATCGCTGAAATATATACAGACCACTCAACAACGAAAGTATTGGCTGAAACCTTTGATGAAAATCCGGCTACTACTACTACAGGGTTAGTGTGGGGGTACAAAGGTGGTCTATTCAGATTAGACTCTACTGTCACCACTGTTTCGGCAGGGACAATAGCCTTAACAGATGATGCTACTAATTATGTTGAAATAGACCCTAGTGACGGACTTGTAAAGAAAAACACAACATCCTTTGCCTCTGGGCGTATACCAGTAAGAACAATAGTGACGGCGAGTGGAGAGCAAACAACAAGCACAGATAAGAGAGCGTGGTTTACCACAACAGCTTTTGCTACCAACGCAGAAACAATAACTGGTACAATCACAGGAAAAGCGGTGACACCATCTGGATTATCGGCAAAACTAAATACTTTTATAGAAGCCACTACTTCAATGATCTTCAACCAGGCCGCGGCACCAACCGGATGGACAAAAAAAAGTGATTGGGCTGCAAACGCAAGCCTTATTATCGGCAACGCTTATGGTAATGGTGGGTCAGACAGTCCAACAAGCTGGGCCACAGTTATTGGAGTATCCAATCATGCTACGCATGTTCATACAGGTCCAAGTCATGCTCATACAGTGACTGTCAACAATCACACTCTCACAATAAATGAAATACCTTCACATACACATGCCTTAGCAGTGGGCGTGGCAGGGTCGGGGCTGCCATATTCCGTGGACTATCCAAATTATACGGGGTCTGCTGCTGATGCCGCTACGACACTTCCAAAAGGTGGTGGTGCAGGACATAATCATACTGGGTCTACGGCTGCTGAAGGCACAGGAAATACAGGCTCTGGCGGCCCAACTACCCATTCAATAACACAAGATACATACGTACCAATATATCAAATAATGATAGCAGCAAGCAAAGATTAAAGGAGAATATAATGGCGCTTAAAGGTTTTATTAAAGCAGGATATCACACCAAAATCGTAACACTGGCTATGGATCTTGAAAAACAAACGATCATGTTTTCAGTAGTGACATCAACAAGTGAAGATGGAGTTGCAGCACTGCCAGTACTGACCTTTAGTCTGGATAGACAAAATGAAATAATTAAATATCAGCAAGAGAACCCTCCTGTTTTTCCACTCGCCCCATCTTATCCTGTTCTATGCTCAGACCGAGAAGCTATGGTTCCAATGTGGACAGAGGAATCAACCCAAAAAGAGAAAGACGATTACCAGGCCGCAAGAGATAAGTACCTTTCTGACTTATCTAAATATGAACAAGACTGTGCGGTAATAAAAGCTTCAGCAATATCTTTATCTGAGACTGCAAACGACTATGATCTGTACTTTGATAAGGATAAGTTGTTCGTAAACTCAAACCCTGTTAAGTGCGCTTACGATTTCTTAAAAACAAGAGACAGTTTTGCAGGGGTTATTGATGAATAGGCCATGTATTAGAGGATTAAGTGTTTTTAAGAAAGGTTGTCCTGAAAAATATTGGGACGGCTCTGGTGGTTGTCCTGCTTGGAAAGAATATACTATCCCTTCTGAAGGAGGAAAGCCAATTATCATAAAGGACTGTATTGATGTCCTTAAAGAGCATTGGCAATTTGAGTCTTTAAAGCTTTTAGAAGGAAACCAAAAAGCAACAGAGTCATTCAGGAATGGCATGTGTGAAGAAGTTGACGGGAGGGTTTATCCCAAGATGGATCGTGCTATTATATCCCTTATGTCTATAATACAGAGAGAACAAGAAGATAGAAAACTTATATTAAATAATCAAGCAGAATACATTAAATTAGGAGAATAACATGGCAGCAGTAGGATCAATGACACAAACATTAAGCGTACTACCACAGCAGGGACAAAGAAAAGACAAACTAAAACTTACATTGGCATGGACTTCCCACACAGACGGTACTGTCTCTGGCATTTCAACGGATGATGGTACTTTTATGGGACAGGCAATCACAAAGAACTTAATTGGCAAAGAGCTTGTTTACGGAGAATGTACACCAGGAGCAACGACACCAAGTGACCTGTATGATGTTGATATTCTTGACGCAAACTCAGTAGACTTGTTTTCGGGTGGGTTTGATGATTGTTCTAATTCTGCTACGAAAGCAGCGTATCCATTCAACGGGATAGCTTATGGGTCAAGAATAGTAACTGGTGCGCTTACACCATCCATAACAGCGGCTGGTTCTGGAAAAACTGGAACAATAGTTCTATTGTTTGAATAGGAGATAATATGAATATGAAACTTTACTCACCACGGAATGTAAGTGGTGGTACGATTGATGGTGCGGTAATTGGTGGAACTACTCCGGCAGCGGGGACATTTACAACGTTTGAAGCTACCGGACATAAAATCATTACTGCAAATAGTATTAGCTACAACGTCCTAAACGCAGTACAGCAAGACTCAGTAACAGATGCCACAACCAACGGCACGACCACAATCAGCAAAGCCGGTGAGAACTTCAACACAACCTGTATAGTCGGTGATACAGTCCTGATATGGGGCGGTACGACTACAGCGGATTATGGGGTTTATAGCATTAAAACTGTTACGAGTGATACAGCTTTGGTTCTTGACAGGGCGTGTTCTGGTTCTGTTTCTGATATGGATTTTTATGTGTTCAGGGGTGGGACTATAACTACTGGGTCTAAACTATATGTGTCAGATATTGACGGACTTAGTGATGGTAGTATACCTCTCCAGGCAATCGCCAACACGTACGGCGTATCCTGGGATGAATCAGCAGATACCTATGTCAGGACAGGATCATTGGCAGCACAACCATGTTCTCAAACTTTAGCAAATGCACTATTGCCAGTCCAAGCAGCAATGCGGAGATGTATTTTAAATGATGCTGGTGAAGTGCAATATTATCTTGGAGCAACAGATTCAACTAAGCGAGAAGATGGTGTGTTAGCTTCTGTCCTTGATGGCACAGATGGGCAGGTAATGACGCAGATACCAAAGTTTTATTACAAGTACGGCTATTCCGGAACAACTCACACTTGGGGAATATCCCTAACTCCTGCTGATGGGTTCAGTCTTCATCCTGCGTTCATAAAAAATGGGGTGGCTGTTGATTACAGGTACATTGGAGCTTATGAAGGGATTGGTTATGATAATGGCACAACTGCATATATTGATTGTGGTACAGCAGCAGCTAATAACTGGGCAGGTGGTGCGATTGATTTAGCTAATGATAAACTCGGAAGTGTTTCAGGTTTTGCTCCCATGATGGATGAGACCAGGGCAGAGTTTAGGGCAATTGCAGCTAACCGAGGAACTGGTTGGAGACAACAGGATTTTGATTTGGTATCTGCTATACAGTTACTTTATATCACTGAATATGCTGACTGGAATAGCCAGTTAATGATTGGTGAAGGTAGGACAGCCTTAAGCGGTGGAACGTGGGTTAAGGATAGCTATATTGGAGTGACCGGAAAGTCCAATGCTGATGGAAATGGAACAAATTCAGTGGGTGGAAATACAAATAACGCTTACATGACATACCGTGGAATTGAAAACTTTTTTGGGAACATTTGGAAGTGGGTTGATGGAATCAATATTAATGGAAATGTTCCTTATGTTTCAAATAATGATGTCAATTTTGCGGATGACACAGCAGCTAACTATACTGATCTTGGTATTACTTTAGGTGCTGTAGATGGTTATGTAAAAACACTTGAACAGCAAGCAAGGGGGTTTCTTCCTGCCTCAGTAGGTGGAGCATCTAACACGTATATTACTGATTATTATTATCAAGCAGCAGGTTGGCGGGTGGCCTTGCTCGGCGGGGATGCGTTTAGTGGTGCGTATGCGGGGGTCGCTTTTTGGCTTGCGGTTCTTGATTCCGCGTCTGATCTCCTTGCTGTCGGGTCGCGGCTCTGCTTCTAATCGGAGGGAAGGAGGACGTAGTACGATAAAACGAATGGGACGAAAAACGAATAAGGCGTAAAATGGAAATAGCAACACGAAAACGGTTTTTATATTCAAGTTGGCAGGTAGCCATGCTCGGCAGGAATACGAATAATGGTACGAATGCAGGGGTCACTTATTGGAATGCGAATAATGATTCCACGAATGATAACATTAATATCGGGTCACGACTCAGCTTATATGATTTAAAGGATATAAAAACCATGCCTCTTGGCAAAACATAAAATAATACCTCACTAAGTATTAGTAGGGAAACCGAAGATTCTGAGGCAAATAAGCAGACAAAGGTAAACATTGAAAAGATACAATAACTTATACTCAAAAATATATGACATGGAAAATATCAAATTAGCACATAAAAATGCAAAGAAAGGAAAGGCGCATTATTCAGAAGTAAAGATGGTCGATACTGATCCTGACAAATATTTTATGAAGATTCATGACATGTTAAAAAATAAGACTTTCCGCAATTCAGAGTATGAAGTTTTTACAAGAAAATGTGGGGATAAAGAAAGAGAGATATTCAAACTTCCATATTTTCCGGATAGAATTATTCATCATTGTATTATGAATATTTTAGAGCCCATTTGGATGAAGACACTCATAACAGACACTTATTCTTCTTTAAAAAAGAGAGGCATACACAAGGGTGTTAAAAGAGTTAAGACAGCCTTGAAGGACAAAGAAAACACTCAATATTGTCTAAAGATGGATGTTAAGAAGTTTTATCCATCTATTGATCATGATATTTTAAAGCAGATCATTAGGAAAAAGATAAAAGACAAAGATTTATTGTGGCTTCTTGATGAAATAATTGATTCAGCAAAGGGCGTACCGATAGGAAATTATTTAAGTCAGTATTTTGGGAATCTTTATTTGTCTGGTTTAGACCATTGGGCAAAAGAACAAAAACAGTGTAAATATTATTTTAGGTATTGTGATGATATTGTTATTTTGGATGCAAACAAAAGTCTCTTATCTTATCTCAGGAAAGAAATATCAGAATATCTCAAGAATGAGTTAAGTGTTACACTAAAAGAAAATTGGCAAGTATTCCCAGTTGATATAAGAGGGATTGATTTCCTTGGCTATAGATTTTTCCATGACTATACCTTGTTAAGAAAAACTACATCCATCCGATTTAAAAAAAGAATTAAAAATATAAAAGAAAATTATAAAGGCTTAACGCCGATTAATATTTTAAGTGGAGTTATGAGTTATTGGGGATGGATGAAGCATGCAAATTGTTACAGGCTGCAAAACAAATACATCGATAAATACATAAAACAAATAGTAAATAATGTGTGCATTAATAATAAATTACATAATCCAGTGGAGTGTATTTAATGGCTGATTATCCAGATTTCGGCGACTTTGCGGAAGAGACAAAACCTTTTGATGGTGATAAAAAGAAGATCGAAGATATTTTAAATCAAAACATTTTGGTCATTGATTTTAAAATAAGATCGAGCAAGCAAAAACAGGATACTCGTTATGCAACAATTCAATTTAAAATTGATGAAACCAATCATATCATTTTTACAGGCTCGGGAGTTCTGAGCGGCCAGCTCGAAAAATATAAAGACAACTTACCTTTTTATACAAAGATTAAAAAAATAGATAAATATTACACTTTTTCATAGGGAGAAAACAATGAAAGTAAACAGCGATCACAAACCAAACCAATTCACGGAGTCAAGAGAAAAACTCTTTTTTAATTACAACGTAGTTGAATCAGAAAAAACAGACGAACACGGCACAAGAACTGTTTTTGATTATGATTCCATTGAGGTCAAGAGCAAAGAAAAAAAAGACATTATAATTGCTTTAATCAGAGAACAGTATTCCGTTGATGATGAAATTGCTTTAATTAATAATAATATTATAGCAAAAGATACAATTCTTCCTGAATATAATGACTATCAAGTTTTTAGGGATAATGTTAAACAAATTGCTGAACCACTTGAGATTACAAAATGAAACTAACACTCGACATACCAGAGGTGAGTGATGATTAATTTTATCCGATCATATATTAGAATCGTTGTGGGTTTAGTAGTCTTTCTAATCGGCGGATCTGTATTGTTGTATAAAATATCAGGTGGTCAGTTATCAAAAAGCCTATCATTTGATATTACACTGTATGGTACTGGAGCAGTTATTTTTCTGTATATTGTATGGCTTTTATGGCCAAGGAGATAATAATGAACGGCATCACAAAAGAGACATTTGATTCAGCAGATAAGGAAACTCAACTCCGTATTCTATTCGATTATCAGCACGGGACTCACGAAAATATAAATAAAATCCTTGAACTTCTCAAGGCGCACCCTGGTAATTGTGATGATCGCTTTAAAAAACTTGAAAATATGAAAATGAAAAACACAGCGCTGTCAGCAATCATGGGGCTAATAGGTGGTTTTTCAGCAATGGTAGCAAAACTTAAACTTTGGGGTTGACAACCCAATAAAAAAAGTGTACACTTACTCATCCTGGCACATCCTCTTCTTTTAACACTTTAAAAAGGAGACACATCATGGAAACATTACAAGACCTACTCAAGGTAAAAGTGCGAGGCAGGAACGGGGCGTGGTATACCCCCGAATTTCGACTGTCAGTGCAGACCCCCAAGGATGGTGGCGAGTTTGTCCTAATACACCAAATGCAAAGTACCAAAGCAGACCTTACTTTAAAATTTATAGTTAAAAACAATGTTTTGACACCATATAGAGGGTAGGTATGAATATCACAGCTTTTGATATCGCAGAACGGTTCCAAGGCACAAAGGAAATCAAGGGAACTGTGGATAACCCGCAGGTCATGGCGATGCTGAAGCTTGATAACAAGTGGCCGCAATCTGATGAAGTTCCCTGGTGTTCAGCTTTTACTAATTACATTTGCTGGCTGCTCCGGCTGCCCAGATCAAAAAGCTTAATGGCAAGATCCTGGATTGGTATTGGTGAATATATAGATTTGAAAAACGCCCAGAAGGGGTTTGATATTGTTGTCTTAAAAAGAGGTGCAGGAAATCAACCCGGCCCAGATGTTTTAAAAGCTCCGGGGCATGTTGGGTTTTACGCCGGACACAATACGGATGAGGTATTCCTGTTAGGCGGCAATCAGTCTGATGGGGTTAATATCTCAAGTTATAATGTAAATAGAATTTTAGCGATAAGGAGATTGGCATGAAGGATTTTTTTCTAGACGACAAAAACATGGTAATACTTGCTGTGTTGATTTTAGGTTTATCTGTCATTTTTTCAGGTAACCTTGACGTAGAAGCAGCTAAAATAATCAACGGCTCAATAGTTGGGCTGTTTGGTATTGCTGTTGGCAGGGCAACTAAGTGATACAGCCAAACCTAACCCCTGTCCCTGGTAAAAACGAATACATGCTTGTCGATGATTACCCATGTGACGGACACCTGATACCTGCATACTTTTGTTTAGATGGCGCATCAGTGCCGTGGTATGCGTGGGTGGCGATTTACACACCTTTTCACCCGGACGTTATGGCAGCAGCAGTAGATCACGATTGGATTTATCTAACCCACCAAATACCAAGAAAAGAAGCAGATCAGCGATTTTACAGCATCCTTATAAAGAATGGAGTTAGTAAAACAAAAGCTAAATTGATGTACCAGGCAGTAAGGGTAGGTGGCGGGCCGCATTGGGAACTAAACAAAAAAGATACGGATAAATTAGAATTACTGTATCCCATGATTTATAAGTCAGCGAATTTTGATAAATACTGTTTTCCAGAGGTGAACAATGCCAAATAGAACAATGTGTGATGTCTTAGAGGACATGAGGGAGTGCGTTAAGGCTTTAAATTTTTCACCCTTACTTTCATTAATTACTGAGTGTCAGATTATGGGGAATAGAATGGAAAGTAAACTTTACACCATTAAAGACTTTGAGTTCCTTGAAAAAGAAATCAAGCTGCTAAAAAAGAAGAAGATTGAATTAAAAAAAGAGACCGGAGAAGAAGAAAGCCGGTGGGATTGAACACATAGATATGATTAATCACCCTGAAAAAATCACATAGGAGTGAACTAAATGCGAAAATATAAAACCATAAAAGTAAAGAACTACGAATTAATAAATATCACCTGTGACAAATGCAAGAAAGTTATTGAGAATGATATGGAATTGCAGGAAGCCTATACCATACGTTTTATGGGTGGGTTTACGTCTGTTTTTGGTGATATGAATGAAGTCAATTGTGACCTTTGCCAACAATGTTTATATGAATTGATTGGGGAGTTTTGTACGTATAAATAGGAGAAGTAAAATGAAAAAGTTAGTTTTAGTTTTAATCGTAGTTTTGGCCTATACGAATCTTTTCGCATACACATTCGATGGTGATGTTGACCCGGCTCAGTTTTTTAGCTATGAGGTTGTGAATGTAGAACAAATAGGCCCACAGTCATTAATCCTGTTTTTAAAATCAGATAACACGAATCCTTTATATGCTATCAACGCAGTAATGGTAAAAGGGAAACAAACTTTTATAATTGCATACGCTTATTATGACAAGATGGTTTTACGACATTTTATATTAGAAAAAAGTCACTATGTTGAAAAGCTACCAGATATTGAGACTACGAAAATGCTTGAACGCAAATTGAACAAGCTACATGGGATTACTGGTGTTTAAGTTTAACCGTTCAGACACAATAGGCTAGTTTGTGCGGAATATAACCTAACGCATTAAAATAAGAGGTTGAATGAATCTCCAAAATCAAACAGTATCTTACATTCTTCAAAATCCAGCCAGTAGTATAGCAGATATAATGGGTGCGACATCTTGTGGTAGATCAGTAGCATACGCAGCTCTAAGCGCAGTTGAACGGGTTAAAGAAATTAATACAGGTAGAACCATAGGTGCTTTCTCTTGTCTCCATCAACCAGCTACAACACCCGGATACCTTGAGTTTGTTAAGAGGACATTTAAAAGGTTTAATGTTGATGAAGTTGTAAACTTAGGGGATCTTATTGACCATCATTTTATTTCCAGGCATGTATCAGAACCAGATGCACTGAATCCTCTTGAAGAAATGGACTTAGCTATATTGAAGTTAAAAGACTGGGTAAATGCGTTCCCTGATGTTAAATGGTGCAAGGGGAACCACGATGCTATTCCAGTGAGACAAGTTAAAACACTTGGGATACCGTCAAGGTTTTTAAAATCTCTAAATGAAATCTATGAACTGCCCTCAACTTGGGAAATAAAAAGCCATTGGGAGATTGATGGTGTGTGGTATGAACATGGGATAGGCAGCAACGGGATGTATGGTGCTAAAAATACTGCTATGAGATACAGGCAGTCTTATGTACAGGGCCACACTCATGCACACGCTGGTATTCACCATTTATTCAGCCCTAAGGATAATATATTTGGAATGAATGTTGGTTGTGGTATGGATGAAAAATCATACGCCTCAAGATACGGCAAGATATTTAAAGATAAGATTTGCCTTGGTTGTGGAATTGTGATTGATGGGAAGATACCTTTTTTCGTGCCGATGGAGAAGCCTTTTCAACATGGATGAAACACCAGAAGAAGAACAGTTTTGATTAATAGATGATTTCAAGGTTAATGCCAAATACCTTTCTTGTAAGTATGATATAAATTAGAATAGTTATTTGGTTGGTAGTTTTTCTTGGATACCCATAAGAATAGATTTTGTATCTGCCAAAAGTATATCATCTACCCCTGTTTTTTTACCCCTTATAGCACGACATAGAGCATCAATATTTTTTTGTATATCATGCTTGGTTGGTTCTTTTTTGTCCCGACCTGATAGCAACTCAATTTTTACAAACATACACATCTCCTTATTAACCTATTAACCTCAAACCAGTTTGTCGCTCAGATTTGTGGTTTTATTAACGTCAAGCTGTGGCAACTGGCAATTATCCGGTATTGGGTAATCATAAACAACATGATTTCTTTCCCTGCTTGGATGTCTGCAAAACTCACCCTCATCACAATAATGAGGACATTGTACGCACTTTGTAATTACTTTAATATATAGCCTTTCCATACAACTCCTTATACAATACAGTCGTTCGGTTTAATCATACAATTTGTCAAATCTGACCCTTGGTTTACTTTGATTTACGAACCACAAAAATTATTTGTGATTCCCAGTCTTATCGTCAGCCGCTTCTTCACGCTTCTTGTTTTTATATTGCCGATTCCCCAAGCACCAAGGGCAAGTTCCACCATTCCTACATGTGCAGTCAACAGCTTGTGAACCGTAATATTGTTTACGCTTTTCTTTACCGTGCTGGATAGCTTTGTCTAAGCTCATCTTAACCCCCCAAATATTTCATCAAATCCTTCCGGCAAGTCGTATTTTTCATTCTTCCTCATAAGTTCAGACGCAACCCTTTTTGTATTACAAACATAACACAAGAACACAGCACCAGGCAGCATCTTTGAACCTTCTTTCAGCAGGGCAACACATTTACCGCAGTTGTGACAATATTTTTTTATTTTATCATCTGACATGGTCTACCTCTTAAATTTTCTTATATCCATGTGCCGGGCATATCCATGATCCTGATTGCGTTCTCATAAAGAAATCACAATTACATTCATTTGGATCTTTCTCTATAAATTTTACCAAGTCTTCCCACTTAACCCAATCTCCATAAGTAGTTTCTTCTGAATTGATGCCCATTTTTTCATCTTGAAAAACAGTATACCTTTTTAATTCCTTTATAACTTGATACATAATCATTTTCCCTATTTTGCATTAATTATCACTGTAATACCGTAATACTATAAACCGGCTTCAGCATTAAGTTTTTCAAGAAACCAGTCCCTTGCCTTGCGCGAAATGCGTTGGTTTACATCCTTTGGTGTCAGTCCCGCATCTATTATGATATCTATATCTTCAGCCATGATATCACCAATAACAGCCCGCAAGTAATCACCTGTTTTTTTTATATCACCAGATCCACCGTTGACAGTATCAAAGGTTTCATTATACATTTGTGACAACCTCCATTCTGGTGTAACTATCTCGACAACGTCAATAATTTTTTGGAGTTTTTCATCATCTACTTTCTGGACTTTCTTTACCTTTGAGATTCCGGCGTGTTTATCACCTTTCATTTTCCATCTATAAGTAATTCCATTATAGATAATCTCAAATACAATACCTTCTCCTATTCCAGACACGCCGAAGTTTTTAGCAACCGGACATTCTTTTTCAACTCCCAAAACCATTTCTACCATTACATTGTTGGATAGCAGTGGTTCGTTGAAATCAATATCCAGCTTAAATATTGCGAAGTCTTTTATGTGGAAAATATCATCATACTTTTTTAAATCAAAAATATCAGAGTCAATCCAATAAGCAGGGAGACTATCATCAAAAGGTGATATCTTAACACCAAAGATATAGAATTTCTTTTCAAGTTGGGATATTCCCACTCCGGCCTGGATGCCCCTTCCAGCCCACTCACCATAAATAGAAACGGTTTCTTTGCTGAAATTTATTTCTTCTGGAATAGATGAATGGATCATGTCTATAAAAGCAAGATCGTTTTTCTCGACAAAACAAGCGAACCCAGCATTATCTTTGAGTGGTGTTATGATATTATTCTTAGATTGCGCCCAAAGACCATCCCTTGCATTAAAACAAACTGAGCCATTTGTACCATGAAGCTTAACTGTTCCAACAGCGTGTAATATTGGCAATGGGTTATTGTTATAAATTGGATTTTCTTCTGCATCTATTCCGACAAAACGAGATGTATGGCTTATCTCTCTTATGATATTCCTGAATTGTGGTATCTTAGGCATTGATATTAATTTTTTCATCACACCCCCTTATATGGTTTTATATATATGTGTTCTTTTTTATGTGCTTGTCTATATATGTATGCACTTATCAATAAGTGGTTATGCCTTGTTCAAATCTCGCACCCCCGCCCAACAAACTCCTCAGCGTTTTCTCTTTTCCATCCACCACCCCCTCTGCCTTGGTCCCAGAAATCACCGTTTTCAACAAGGTAATCAACTAGCTCTTCTGCTGTTTCAAACTTAGGACTTACAGGTGTTCCCTCTGATACTGTCTCGTACATTTGATACCATGTGGGGTTTTTAAACGGTTCTGGAAGATAATAGTCGGGGTCAGGTGGAGCGCCCGCCCATTCCCAGTATGGTTGATTTGCTTCGTCAGGGTATTTCTTTTGGTCTGGATGCTTGCCTGCCTTCCAAAGATTATATTCATCCACCCATTCAGTAAACACACTATCAAAATCATCCGCATACATTGGCATATATCCAATATATTGATTTATTTTCCTTGGATGTTCCCAATCTGCATCTACCCTTCTAATTTCTCTGCCCATTTCATTCTCCCTTAAATAATAAATCAATCCGTTCCCGAGTCTCACGCCTTGGTGTCGTGGTATCAGTAAGTGTCATTTTCTTTTACACCTCCTTAGAAGGACTTATAACAGCTTCTTCAGAAAATCCCATATCCAACATTTTTTTCACACTAACAGCCCGTGGTAGAAATTTCCCTGCCATCCACAAATATATAGCAGTTTCAGACACGTCAAGTTTTTCAGCCACTTCTTTAATGGCCATGCCTTTTAATTTAATCTCACGCCTTAAAATTTCCATTTTTTCTCCATATTAAAATTACCATTGTGCATAACTTACACTCCTGTTTAGTTTTTGTCAAGCTTTAAATCAAGATTGTAATAATTAAATTTATTTAGCAATAGATTTTAAAAGTTGTTGACACATGATTAAAAAAAGAGTATCTATACGATAACATGTTTTACAAACCAATAATAAGGAGGCCATATGACAAAAGAAGAAGCTGAAAAAAAAGTTAAAGAAGCTAACGACATTGGAATTGAACAGTATTGTCCGTTGATTAAACAAGGGTGTCGGAACGACTGTATATCATTTATTCCACCCAGCTTACATCAATACAAAGGAGATTATAGTGTGATCTCACCATATTGTTCGTGTAACCTTTTTAGAGAACAATTAGACGTTTACTCGGTTATAGCACAATAAGGAGGTAAAAATGTGTAACGGAACATGCCCGTTAGAATGGAACTCAGGCCCAAAAACAGGGGATTGCTCACTTGCTTTCATCCCTGATGGTTGGGTTTGTCCACCAGATATTGAGGAGGAGATAATAAATAACTCAGAAAATGAGTCGGTTAATGACTCAAGGAGGACAAGATGACTGAATGTATTGACTGTGGTAAAACCTTTGCAGACGATGACGTATTATTTGGATTATGCAGGTCTTGTTCAGAAAAAGATGAATCATGCCAAACCTGCAAGTACAGAACAGGTACAAGGTGTAACCAGCTTGAAGAATATACTGACGATGAAGATTGGTGTTCAGCATATAAACAAAAGAAGGAGACAAAATGAAACTTTTACAAAAGCTATTGGAAATCAGGAGATCAGTTGAGTATATCCAAAAAACAGAACAAGGTGAACGGGGGATGTATGTTGACCCTGCTGCATTATTAAAAACAATCAGGGATAAAATGGATACAACTGGTGTCATTCTTGTTCCTGCTATTTTGGGAGCATCTGTTGAATCCATACCACAGCCTACAAAAAACAACCCAAATGCTATGGGGTTTTTGTTTTCCTCACCAATGGAATACACTTGGTATGATTGTGGTAGTGAAGAAAAGTTACCCGTCTCTTGGTTTTGCACAGGTAAGCACATGACAGACCCAGCAATGGCGCAGGGCAGCTCCCTGACTTATTCGGAACGGTATTTCCTGCTTAAATTTTTCCAAATTCCCACATCAAAAGATGATCCAGAATACTTTGCCAAAAAAACAAAAGAGAAAGAACCCGCACCACAAATAACAATCACACCTGAAGATGTAAACTGGCTGATGGGATTCTATAAAAGTCATGGCATTACAACAAAGGAATTGGTTGAGGACTTCAAAAAAAAATATAAATTTAATCCATACAAAACAACACCAGAGCAGTTTGCTAAAATCAAAAATCAAATCAATACGGATTACAACGAGGCTTCATAATGGAAATTATCAGAGGCATATTACAAGGTTCACCAGAATGGATGGATTTGCGTGTGGGGTCGGTGGGAGCTAGTAGTTTATCGAAAATCATAACCAGCACAGGCAAAAAATCAACTCAACGGCAAGCATATCTTTACACCCTTGCTGGGGAAAAACTAACATGGAAAAAAGCTGAATCTTATTCTAATAAATACATGCAGGATGGAATTGACAACGAACCACAAACCCGTATGGAGTTCCAGCTTAAAACCATGAAGCAGGTTGAGGAAGTTGCTCTTATCTTTCCAGATGGCAGACCTGGATATCACATTTCACCTGATGGTATTCTTATACCAGATGAAGAAGCTGGGCTTGAATTAAAGAGTGTTATTCCTGCCACTCAGGTTAAGTATCTTGATAAAAACAAACTCCCCACAGAGTATATCCTACAGTGTCAAATGAGTCTTTTCGTCACTGGTTGGGAACTTTGGTATTTCTGCTCTGCTTGTCCGGGGTTGCCGTTGTTGATAGTCGAGGTTACGAGGGATGAAAATTTAATTGAGATTATTGAAAACGAATTAACCTTATTTGTGAAAGACCTTAACAATCTTGTGGAAAGATTAAAATAGGTGATTTAAAGACCATATTGTCTGAGTTGGTACGCCACTACTCGCAAACCCCATACCGTCTTTAAATCAAACAGGAGCAGGGAAGGAATGGCTTTAAATTGGAAATTAGGGAGGGTGTTACAATCAAAACTATAATAATTGACTCACTTCGACAAAAGACATACGTAAAATCGTTGATTGACGAAATGCCAATAGACGGCTCTTCTGAAGTTATCACAAAAAAAGTCGACAAATCATCTACATCCAAACAGCGTGGTCTAAAATGGCGTTGGAATAAAGACGTGGCTGATTCTGGACTTGGAGGCAATGACACGCCCGCAACCGTTCACCTGTGGAATAAAAAAGAGTTCGGACATCCCATATTGCTGAGAGATGATGAAAACTATGCTATTTTATTCAAGGGATTCCGTGACCATGTTAAACACCTTGACGATTATATTGACAGAATGAAATGGTTTGTCGAACACAAACTTGAGACCGAAGGATTTAGCAGGGGGCAGCAAGCCGAATATTTAACAGAAGTCCAGAAATATTGGGCGGACAAAGGAGTTAATCTTTGTGACCCTGATGATTACGGCAAAAACTTATTGAGATTTAAACCAAAGCAGGAGGTTCAAAAATGAAAAACGAAAAAAAGGTAGGGGATATGGTTGTGTGTGTTGATTCTGATGGGCGGGATTTAACAAAGGATAAAAAATATAGAATCAAATATGTTTACAGGAATTCAGTTTTAGTGTGTGATGATAAAGGACTGTCCCTAACTTTTGAACATGAAAGATTCAAGCTCGTAGAACCCACTTTTACCCCAGAATATTTCTCAGCCCTGAACGAGAAGGATGCCGAGAAGTATATTGGCAGGACTATGGAGTTTGCTGACCGTAAAGAAGCGTTAAAAAACGTATGGGAGCGGGGTATTTTTACTGGAAGAAACTCAAGAGTGACTGATTATTCGTTTGGTTATGGTGGTTATTACTGGCAATTCTGCCGTACCTGCCCAGAAACAGTCCAGAAGAAAATGGTTAAGTTTGTCCTTGAAAGATGGGTTAATGTTTATAAGCAAGATGTCGCTTGCTATTATTCAACAAAAGAAGAAGCTGATAAAAACGCAACTAAAGATAGAATAGACTGTATCCACATTTACAAGGAATATGAAGTTGAAGAATAACCCAAAACTCAAAAAGCCTTCAAAGGCGTGGACTATGCGAGTCGATGAACTTTATGAACGAGAGAACAACCATTGCCAGTGTTGCAGAAAATGGCTGGAAAGAAACGAAGCAGCACCACACCATAAGAAGTCAAAAGGGGCCGGTGGAAATGATTTACTGGAAAACTTGATGCTGGTTTGTGCCTCTTGCCATTTTAAAATCCACTCAGGAGAAATAAAAATATGAAACCCACGAAAGCATTAAATTTATATGCTGGAATAGGTGGAAATAGAAAGTTGTGGGAAAATGTTGACGTAACTGCTGTTGAGATTGATCCTGATATAGCTAAAATTTATTCACATTTTTATCCTGTTGATACTATTGTTATTGGTGATGCCCACGAATACCTTTTAAATCATTATTCTGAGTTTGATTTTATTTGGGCATCACCCCCTTGCCAAACTCACAGCAGGGCAAGGTTTTGGGGTTGGAAAAACGATAATAGGGTTAGGATAAATATCCCGACATGTCATTATACCAAGAGATTATATTCCTAAAATCTTATTTCAAGGGCTATTATGTGGTTGAAAATGTAGCCCCCTATTATGATGTATTAATTGAACCAACAAACAAAATAGGCAGACATTTATTTTGGAGCAATTTCAACATTCTATATGTGAAAGTAGACGAGAATGATATCAATAGGGGTGATAGAAAATCATATTCAGAGCTACTATGTATTGATTTATCTAAATTTAAAATAAAAAATAGAAAAGATCAGATATACAGGAACGCAGTCAACCCAAAACTTGGAAAACATATTTTAGATTGTGCAATGGGTTATGAAATAAAATCAGAACAAGGGAGTTTATTCTAGGAGAAATATGAAACCATACAAAGAAAACCCCAACAGAAAAGTCTACAACATCGACTTTGATGGCACTCTAACAGACGGTCAATACATACCTGAGCCTATCCCAATACAGTCAGTTATAGACCAAGTCGAATGGCTTTATATGACAGGTAATATCATTATAATCTGGACAGCACGACAATGGAATGAAGCTCCTTTTTTGGTAGGCTGGCTGACAAAATTTTCCGTACCTTTTCATGGTATTATGATGGGCAAGGGCGGAAGTGACGTTTACCTTGACGATAAGATGATAAGTATAAAAGATTTTATGAGCAGCTAATTAAGTGCAAGACCTCCTTTTCTTAATGATGCTGCAATCGAAGCTGACCCGGAGCTTTACGACCCCTTGATTAAAAGGTGATCTGGTCAATCCGGGTTTTTAATAATAGGGAATAGTGAGTTTATTAGTTGACTTTTGTGCTATTATAGTATAATAATCAAGTAGAATCACAAAAAGACCGTAAAATATAAGGAGAATGTTATGATTGAATTATTCAGAGAAAGATTAAAAGAGGAAGGTCGAAGTTTAGTTTGGTTTCAACGGAATAGACTGCCTGATTTTAAATACGTTTATTTTATCCAGCAGATTAATGGGCTTTCTAAGCTATCAGATGAAGTTAAGGATGCAATACAAATATATCTGAACTCAGATGATAAATAAATGGTTAATAATATCAAACCAGTTTTTCCTGTTTATCAAATTACGGAATTAATATTTGATTGGGATTTATCAAGCTCTGAAAAGCTGTTAGCCATAGCCTTGCTGCGGTTCTATAACAAACGGACAGGCTTGTGCTTTCCTGGGATAAGAACGCTTGCAGAGTGTACAAGCATGACAAAAAAGACAGTTTTAACAACTATTGATAAACTCATTGGAAAAGGCTTAATAACTGTGGAAAAAGGCAGCAGAATAAAACCTAATTATTACAACCTGTTATATATTAGGTGGTGTAAAATCGAACCACAGCCTACACCACAGGGTATACCACAGCCTACACCATAACCAATGTAACTAACGTAATAACTACTTCCAACAGTATAACATAGTCTTAATATATACTAGACTCTAGAGGAGATACAATTTGGATTTTGACAACGACAGAAAATTATATTTTGAAAGTTTCCCAGGATTTAAAACCCTGCAAACATTCCCTGATGATAAAGGTATTAAATCAAAAATAAACCTAACGAGGCAAGTAAGTATTGATGGTGATTCATACCCCTATGGTGATTTTGATTTTTCTAAAAACATTATTGACGTAAAAGTTATGATGGGATTGGAAAAACTGAATGACATGGGGGCTGGAATTTACCTCTGTATCAATACCACCGATGGTAAGGGTAGAAAAAAAGAAAATATAACCACTGTCCGTTCAGTTTTTTGTGACTTTGACGATCCAGATAAACCATTGCCAGATTTAAGGCTTACTCCATCCATGGTGGTGGAAAGCTCACCTAATAAATGGCATGTATATTTTTTCACTGATGATTGTCCCCTGGAAGGTTTTACAGGACTTCAAAAAGCATTGGCTTATAATCTTGGTTCAGATCCAAGGATACATGACTTACCACGTATCCTTCGTGTTCCTGGCTTTTATCATTGTAAAAAAGAACCATTTATGACACGTATAGCATCATATACTGGATTAAAATATTCTTACGGGTTATTAGTGGATACTTTCCCCCCAGAACCTGTGGAAAAATGGTCAGCACCTAAATACAAAGCTGGCAAATTTGATGATAGCAAACCATTTACTGGCATCTATGGAAGTCCAAAAGGTAATAGGAATTGTGAGATGGCAAAAATAATTGGTGGCATGTTGAAGCGCAATAAAGATTGGGGATATATTGAGAATGAGGTATGGAAACATAACTCCGCATCAAATCCACCACTATCAACGCATGAGGTTAAAAATATTATTAAAAGCATGAGGCGATATTAAAATGAAGAACTTAAAAAGAGAAAAACTAACGCAAGAAAGGCTATATGAAGTTTTAGACTATGACCCAGAAACCGGTATTTTTGTTTGGAATATTGAGCATGGAGCCGGAAGACCATCTTTAGGCGATATAGCTGGATGTGTAAGTAATGCAAATGGGTATAGGTATATAAACATTGATTGCCACACATATAGATCGTCGAGGTTAGCATTTATGTTTATGGAAGGTTATTTCCCGGAATATTTCGTTGACCACAAGGATAGAGTTAGAGATAATGATAAATGGAATAATCTTAGACATGCAACGCCATCGTGCAATAGCCGCAATTGTAAATTAAGGAAAAATAATAAATCTGGTGTAACTGGCGTATCGTGGCATAAAACATCAAAGCAATGGTATAGTAATATAAGAGCAGATGGTAGACCTATTTATCTTGGAGCATCAAAAAAAATAAACGAAGCTATCCAGATCAGATGGGAAGCCGAAAAAAAATATAATTATCCAAACTGCCAAACAAGTTCATCTGCTTATTTATATCTTAAGGAACGAGGTTTAATATAATGTTTGAACCATTTGAAAACAATCCAACAGAAGTCGAACTATATCCTATCCAAGAGCATATCCTTAATGAATTAAGAAATACAATCAGATACAACAGGCGTACAGTCCTAATGGCTGGCACAGGATTGGGAAAAACTCAAATAGCCATTCAGATAATCAAGCAAGCACTTAAAAAAGAAAAGAGGTGTTGCTTTGTGTGTCACAGAATAAATCTTGTCGAACAAACTTCAAGGGCATTTTATCTTCAGGGGATACATCACGGAGTTATCCAGGGGAATCATCCAGATTATTTCCCACACAGGCCAGTTCAAGTATGCTCAGTCCAAACGCTTGCTAAAAGAGATCAGTATGATTTTGATATATATTTCTTTGATGAGATTCAGGTGTTTTTTAAAACTCACAAACAAATATTAAAAAACAATCCAGATGCATTTTTTATAGGATTATCAGCGACACCATTTACACCAGGTCTTGGAAAATATTTTACAGCATTATGCCATCCAGTACCAATAAAAGAGCTTATCCAAAAGAAAATACTAAAAAGGTTTGACATTTATGGACCAAACACGATTGACCTAACAGGAGTAAGAACTGTTGCAGGAGACTACAAGAAAGACGATTTAGAAAAAGCAGTTGATAAACCAAAGCTAACAGCGGACATAGTTGATACATGGTTAAGGCTCGCAAGGGATAGAAAGACAATCGTTTTCTCATCTGGTGTAGGGCATAGCAGGCACTTAGAAAAAGAGTTCTTAAAGCGTGGTATTAAGGCCAAAGAAATTAATGGTTATATGCGTAAAGAGAACACAGAATATGATATTGGTGCAAATCAAATCATAGAAGATTTTAGAAATAATGAGTTCCAGGTGATAATCAGTGTTGAAATGCTTGTGGCTGGATTTGACGTAACTGACGTTTCATGTGTTGTGTTTGCCACCTCAACAAAGTCAATAATGAAATTCTGTCAGGGAGTAGGCAGGGGATTAAGAAAACATGAAGGACTTGAAGATTGTCTTGTGTTAGACCACGGAGGAATTACTGAACGATTAGGCTTCCCCGATGAATTTGAATTTATACAGCTTGATGATGGAAAACATGCAGAATCTAAAAACAAACAACAAGAGAAACCAGAACAATTACCAAAGGCCTGTCCTTCCTGTGATTTTATAAAGCCAGCGGGTGTTCAAAAATGTCCTGCTTGTGGATTTAAACCTGAATTTGTCAAAGACGTTGAAGTATCAGAAGGAGAATTAAAAAAACTCCAAAGGAAAGCCAAGAAAGAATATAGTCTTGAAGAAAAACAAAGTTGGTTATCTCAATTCAATCAATACGCATTTGAGAAAGGTTATCGAGCAGGAAAAGATAATTGTTATGGCTGGTCAATTCATAAGTACGCTGATAAGTTCGGAGGCGACCCACCAAGCAGAATACAATGGAATTTAAAAGAACCAGTAACACAGGAAGTTAGAAAATTTATCTTGCATTTACAGATAAAATATGCTAAAAGTAAAGACAAGATTGTGTTGAAATCAATACCTGATGAAATGCCCCTAAAAGAAGCTTGTGAAAAATGTAGATGTTCAACGGGCTTATTATCTGAATCTGGCCCTCATATAAAAGTAACCTGTGCTGGCTGTAACGCATATATAAAATTTGCTAAAAAAGAAGATGTTGCAAGAGGTAAAACAATTTAACAGGAGAATAAAACAATGACTATCGGAGTGAACTTAAAAATTGACGTTACAAAAATCGAAAAGGGTAGGCTGTACAAGGGAGCTAAAGGGACTTACCTGGATGCAGTAGTATTTATTAATGACGATCCAGACGAATACGGTCAGTATGGCATGATAACACAAGCTGTAACCAAAGAAGAGAAAGACAATAAGGTAAAAGGGCCGATTCTGGGTAATTGTAAGGTATTCTGGAAGGAAGAGCAAGCACCACGACAACCAGGGCAGCAGCAAGAACCAGAAGACGACATGGATTCAATCCCATTTTAGGATGCGCACATGGAAAACAACCAGATAGAGCGCAGGAAAAAACAACGGCGTATTTTGGTATTAACAGGTCAGCAGATGTACGCCAAGGATCGCCGGAAGGGCGAAAGGCGTTCGGGTTAATGATGTTAAAGATGAATACAAGGAAACCAGTGGAACAAAAAATAATGAAAAAATATCTCTCATTCGGTGGCGGTGTAAATAGTGTTGCAATGATGCTCATGCTGCTTGACCAGGGCGATGATTTTGAGGCTATCTTTGTGGATCATGGCACTGATTGGCCGGAGACTTATGAATATACCGAAATGCTACAGAATTGGTTAAAAGATCGTGGGCATAAATCTATTAAGATTCTGAAACCAAATCTTTTCAGGAAAAAAGACGGCAGGACTTTTGATAGCCTTTATGATTATGCTTTTTTTTATAAAATGATCGCATCAAGAATGTTTAGATGGTGTACCGCTGAATTTAAAGTTAAGCCCATACATAGATATGTAAAAACTCCTTGTTTTATGTATATCGGCATAGACTATGGAGAATCACACAGAGCGAAGATATCAACACAATCTGGAATAGAAAATAGGTATCCGCTGATCGAACACGGAATTAACCGTTCAGGATGTGAAAAAATTATCAAAGATCATGGACTGGCAGTACCAATGAAGTCTGGTTGCTATATCTGCCCATTTCAACCAAATGGACAATGGATCGAGTTGAGGAAAAAACACCCTGAACTATTTTGCAAAGCCCAACAGCTTGAAATAAATGCTGCAAACCACAGAATCAAAAGAGGCAAAAAACCCATTTCAATAAAGAGCAAATCGTTAAAAAGTATTATTGATGAAAACCAAATGAATCTATTTGAGCAAGACGATTACCCACCTTGTCAGTGTGGGTTATAATTCAACTAATTAACATACTAAATTTAATTTTTAAAAGGGGGGTTAAATGAAACTAACACAAATAGCAGGCCCGTACCCAGATGAAAGCGAAAACCCATACAATGACCAGATAGGCGGCAACCACTACAAAGAAGATTATCCATTTTGTGAACCGCTTGAATTTTTCAGTAAAAACAACATTCCATTCACGAAGGCGTGTACCTGTAAATATGTTCTCCGGCACGACAAAAAAAATGGCATGGAGGATATCAGGAAAGCTTATCATCTCTTACGGGTGATAGCCTGGGATGAGTACGGGGAAATATTGTAATGGATTATATTTTTGATTCAGACGAAGAGCAGCAGTTTTATCAATGGCTTATTGAAGCTCAAGAATATGGACTATTAACAAATATTAAATATCAACCAAGAACATTTGAACTATCGCCCAGGGTAGCGGTAGAATACACCAAGCAACTCAAAACCAAAACAAAGACTGCCGAACATTTTTTATTCCATCCACATAATTACACACCCGATTTTGAGTTTGAATTAACAGGCGATATATTAACTCCTGTTTTCGTTGTATCAAAGTTTATGAAAAGCTGCTATATCACGGTTGATGTAAAAGGGACATTTAACAAGTATGGAGATCCTAAACAGTTTTCCATAAATCAAAAGTGGGTTTATCAGAAAAATGATGTTTATATTGAGAAGGTTATTCCTGTAAAGCTATTCACAAAAACATGGTGTCCAGACGCTTGTAGGTTTACACCAAAGAAAAAACAACCAGTCAAGAAATACATTGGCGTTCCAACAATAAAAGAATTTATAGAGGGGGTGAAAGATGGACGTAGTTGACGAAATTTTTATAAACATGTGTAAAGAAATCAAGGATCAGGCAAATCGAATCTGGGATCTTGAACATGAAATTAAAGACCTGAAAGCAAAGATTATTTATTATCGGCATAAATACAAAGAAAAGGAAGGTGACAAATGACAGTATATTATATTACAAAATGCGGGTGTGAGGTCGATAAGTCTGGATTAAAAAAAGTTAGGTATGTTGGGGAAAATGGGAAGGGAATAAACAGGATGGGCTGTAAAAGGCATGGTGATTTTGTCGAAAGCAGAAAAACATATTGCAGCGTATGCGGCGAACCGATGACTTTTGGTTTACGTGGTCAGTGTTCAGATAAATGCCCAGAACATTCTGTAGATGCACACCGGGAAGTGATGCGGAACATAAAGAGAATTGAGGGGCATCCTTGGCGTAATGAAAAAATATATCCCATCGATAGTTATCCCAGAACTGATAAATACATACCAGAAGCGTGTCTCCATGCTCATCAAATATGCTATGACAGAGGCATGACAGGACAAAAGTATGAGGTCGAGAAAACTCAAGAATGGTCAGATTTTTTTATCAATGAAATGAATAGAATATTACATGACAGGGGATTGAGGGTGTTGTAATTAAGGTTAATGATGTAATAAGTGGAATGGAGGGAGTATGAGAGAAATTAAGGTTCGAGGAATACCATATGAATGGGATCAGTTTATTTATGGTAATTATGTAGAATATAAAGGGTCATATTTTATTTATACTGAAATGTATGAGAAAGCCACTCATATTGAAATTTTATCACAAGTTAAAGTTCATCCAGATACTATTGGGCAGTTCACCGGCCTGAAAGATAAGCACGGTAAAGAGATTTATGAGGGTGATATAGTCAGACAAAATACCGATGGGAAAGATTTTGTTGTAAAATGGTGTGATGAAGAGGCTGGATTTAATCTTTATACACTTACAGATGGTGTTTTTCAGTTCGGGAGTGTTGGGTGGGGTAATAAAATTATTGGAAATATCCATGAAAACCCAGAAGTATTAGAGTCAACTTTATAACATAATAAAAGGAATATCATGAGTATTATATGGGATTACATTATCATGCCAGTGTTGATAGTGACTGGCTCTATTATCTGGATTGCGATATCATCCATTCTATTACAAGCTACTTGGAGTATAATCAAAAGGAGCGATATATATTATGCGTTGTCCAAACTGTGGCGGAAATAATTTCAGAAAGGTGGGCGGGGATTTTGACGGAACTTACAATGTTTACAAATGCCATCTATGCAATTTCCCCTGGGCAGAGGATGCCCCCGACACGGATGCCGGGGACATAGGGTTAGAGGGAAAGTCCGACATAAATCAAAACAACTCCGACTGAGAATAGCAGCAGGAAGCCGGCAACATCAATCAGGCAGGATATAGCCAGTTTTAGGTTGATTTGCTTGTCGCTTATTATTTGCTCTTGCTCTGTGTTGTCTTTCCATGATTGTGAATACTTCATCCTTGCCTCCTGTTATGTGGTTAAAATCATCATCGAACCAGTCGAGATCCGATGCTTCCATAGTCCTGTCAATCTCTCTTAATGGGTTCATGGGTTCATCCTTTATGGTTTTTATTCGTTCCCCATGCCAAACCACCCCAATAGTCTGACCTGGGAATCGAAAGCGTTTAAATGTCCATGTAAAGTCCTTCATTGTATCACCTGAAATAACGGCAGCCAGCCTGCATAAACCACTGAAACCAGCTTATACAGACCTGCAACGATAATTAAGTGAAATGTGATTGATATTATATCTGACATTTTATTCTTCCCCTATTTATACATTGACGGAAAATCACAAAGAGCAATTTCCACAATCGGTTTTACACCATGCCAGTCATTAACATAACAACTGGTATCAAATCCACAATTCATTTCTAAAACGAGTCCGGTTTGTTGTGAAAATTTTTTATATTTAGTTGTTTCTGACTTTGAAAAACATTGCCTCCCACTATATTCAAATCCGCATGACTGTTGGGGGAGTATAAAAACACCATAGTCCGAGATAATCGAGGCTATTTCGATGATTTTATATTCAAATTCACCACCCGTGTATTTTAAAAAATGTTCTGACCTTCCAGTAACGACACGGCCGAAAGGAGGGTTAGAGATAGCACAATCAAAATGGCCAAGCGATTTAATAAGTTCTTCATCAAGCATACTGCCTTGTACCCATGTTGCTTCTGGAATCACCTTCTTACCAATTTCTATATATTCTGGATTAAGTTCAACACAGACCATTTCAATGTGTTCATCATTAAGTCTATGGGTTTCCACAACCTGTAAGGCAAGCGTACCTATTCCGGCACACATATCAATAATTCTTTTGCATCCACTTGGTATTTCTATGTTAAAATCCCTTGCCAGTCCAACCGGTGTAAAAAATGCACCAGCTACACCAACATTATTTGTGCAGTCTTCACGCCAATAATCCAACACTAATTGTTTGTCTTCGTATGTTAAATATTCTTTTTTTAATACTTCACAAGCAATGTCGTGATTTTTCGATTGTTGTTTTGTTAGTTTTGCCATAGTTATATTCCTAATTTAAAAGCGATATGCCCACATTCCCAACATGGAAAAGACGGGTGCCCCACTTGCCTTTCCTCAAGTTCTTTTCTAATAAAAGCGGCTTGTCTTTTCATGGCAGCCATAGAATTAATGCCGGATGCGGTCAGGTGTTTTTGTTCTTTTTTGGTTAAAACCTTCTTGGCTAATTTGGTTCTTATCATGGTTGCTCCTTTGCCCGGATTTTCACCGGGC
>FLOH01000984.1_pt1 | contig 48435 bp, 53 predicted proteins | sample 756751 | NCBI WGS metagenome assembly FLOH01 (sample SAMEA4026879, study PRJEB14308) | marine metagenome | biome: coastal water; material: water | depth 74 m | reverse complement strand
GTACTCGCTACAGATACCGCACCACCCGAGATAGTTCCTGCAATGGTAGCATTTGAAGCAATCAACGCCCCTGCCTCAGTCACCCGAAACGGAGCACTTGCCGGCGTAGCATGACCAGCCCAGAACCGCACATCGTCCCCGGCCGTTACATTTGACGACATCCCCACGTTCCCGGCGACGTCTTTGATATCGTAAGTTCCGAGGACCCACCCACCGATGTTCCCCAAGGCCGCGACAATCGTTCCTTTCAGGTAAACATTGTCGCTATACAGGCCCCAGGTATCCGTTGAGTTAAGGCCCACGTCAGTGTCTACAATGCCCTTTAGCCAGCCGAGGCGGGACTTAAGAGCATAATCGTTGTACGTTGTCGACGTTCTGGCATAAACGTCAATGAAAGGGCTGTTAGAGGATGAAGAGTCCAGTAGGACAAAGCCTGTAGTGCTTCCCGAGCCGACCCCCATAGAGACAACAGCGGTCCCCTTTGTCCATACCGGATTATTGTCGGCAGTGTAGGCGCTCGCAGTGTCTCTCGTAACCACATAGGTAGGGGCTCCACTTGCGTCTGTTACCAGAAGCCATTCGTCATCTGTACCGTCTTTGATCCTCAATACTTCATTGGCTACAAAAGTCGTATCGCCGTTGATCGTTAAAGTCGAGGCGTCCAAGGCAGTCATGTCAGCATTGAGGGCATCACCGGGCGCAACTAATAAGAGCCCGTTAATGCAACTTATGGTATCCTTCTCGAATACAGATGTTCGGATGGTCCCTCTTGCTGTGATATCCTGAAACTCAGCGGTTCCATCGGCTAAGATTCTCCACCCACTGCCCAACAGACCAGATACGAAAGAAGCAGAGCTTATGCCTGTTTCCCCTATAGTGTTCGGGGTAGACCCCAGGGCATAATTCTTTTCATCCGAAGCCCCGGCGCCACCCTTTTGGATTGCATAGGACGGAGTGGCAAGAGCCAGGATTAATAGACTTATATAGAGTAGTTTTTTCATAATAGCTCCTTATTAAGCTCAGTTGTCCGAACGGCTTATTTCGATCCATAGACTTTGCCCGGCGTTCCAACTCAAATACAGCACATCGTTCACGCCGAGGGTAAATGTTACGTCCCCAGCAAGCGCAGTGTTGCAAGCATCGGCAATCGCCACAGTATTTGTGTCGTGACTACCCATTATCTTGACTTCCTGCCCGTCATACGTGCCGTCCGCAATGGTCGGGTCCGTGTCAAGCGTGACCGCCCCGCCGTTCCCGGCAACTCTCATCAAGGAATTGGTCGGCGTGATATAGGCGTCGTCTGCGTAGGTTGTCGGGGAAGCTGTCGTGGTGTTTGGTTTCAGGGAAAGTCTTGTAACGGCTCCATTGATTGCAAGAGCGATCTCCGACCCATCCCACTGCATGAAGGTTCCTAAAGTCCCAGCCGTTCCCGCCCCGCCCTGAGTCTGGAAGAACATATCTGCCACTTCCGCACCCGTTCCCGTTGCCGTGGCGTTGGCATAAATCTTCCAGGTTATATCTGGGTCGTCTTGGTCTGAATCTATGCCTGATACTGCTGGGGCTGATGTGGCCGTCGTTGTCACGCTGGTAGCCGCAAAGGTTCCGGCAAGCGTAGTGGCTCCTGAACTCGTTATGGTCATTTTAGCAGCAGCCGCCTCGCTCGACCCGGTTGCCAGGACCAGGCTCGTAGCATTGCTTGCCGCCCCGAAGTCACCCTCAGCCACCGCCCAAATGCTCGCACCGGGCAGGATAGCGTCCGTGCCGTCACTCTCAAGCGGTGCATTGAAGTTGATCCTGCCCAGCTCGTCCCCGGCTACGACTGTCAGCTCCTTAGTGGCTAAAGTCAGCTTGCCAGCCGTGGCCGTGCCTGTTCCGGTTGGGCCTTGGACGTCTAAGAGGGACTGGGGAGCGGTGGTGTTTATGCCTATGTTGCCAGCGGAGTCTATTCTCATGTGTTCGACTTCACTTGCGCCATTCGCTCTTGTGTACAGTGAAAGGTAACCCCCATACTCACCACTCACAGCGTTTTCTTTCAGCCCTGCTATATGTGCCCACACTGTATCTGTAGTGCCTTGAAATGTTCCTCCGAATGATAACTTACCCCCTACATTAGCAGCAAGAGAGTTGCCAGAAAATAAAACCATTGTCCCCTTGTTTACTGAAGGATAAGTTGTGGTAATTTCAAGTCCTTCACTGTTTGTATGTGATGAGGAGGGTGCAACGCCTATGGTTAAAGCAGATGTTGGACTATCAGTCCCAATCCCCACATTCCCCGTTGACCCCTGCACAGTAACCAGCGGAGTAGTCCCCGGCACAGTCCCCTTGCCGATCTGGTACAGGTCGCTCGTGTCCGCCACACCGTCGTTGTCGCTCACCACACCGGCCCAGTAGTCCACGTCCGTGGCTGTGGAGACGTCGTAGATGGTGGCTGGGTCAGTGCCCGTTATCTTGACTGTCGTTGCGTCAGTTCTGCTCAACGGCGAATCCCCGAACCCGGCCCCTGCGGCCTGCATGTAGGGGATGTTGCCGTCGGTAATCAGTGGCATATCCAGCGCATCAAAGTAACCAACCCCGTCGATGTAGATGTCCTTCCATTTCTTGGTGGACGAACCGATGTCGTAGGTGTCATCTGTCTTCGGGATTAAATCAACCCCCATAGCAGACCAGTTTGGGCCACCCATAGTGACAAATACCACGCTATCTTCAGCCAATGCAGGGGTACTCAGTAACCCAAAAGCCAGTAGTAATAAAAGAAATCGTTTCATTGTGTTACCCCCTTAGTTTATTGACAGATAATGGATAATTATCGTGCCACTTTTATCGTTGCCAGGTGCCAAAATATCTACCGTAATTTTGCCCATAACCGGAACTGCCCCGTAATTGCCGTTAAGCAAAGGCTGTGTCTCGGATGCCACGGTAGCGGAAAGGTTGGCTCCTGCCCCGTCATAGACTTCAGCCCCCGCAGCCCCCGTATCACCAAGCACGTCAATCCCGTTGGAATTACGCAGAGTTACGTCGTACAACGTAGTCGGCGCAGCAGTCGCACTCGGAATAAGCTCGACCAACATTATGATGCCATCAATCGGCTGGCTCAACTCCGTAGCGGTGAACGTGTTGGTTGCCGATACCCAGACAAGGGTATAGGTGTTATAGCTCCCCCCACTTGACTGAATGGATTGGGTGAGGCTCTCAGCGGCGAAAGCTGCGGTTGACAAAAACAGGGACAACAGTAAAGCGGCGATAAGTTTTTTCATGATTCTCTCCTTTGTGATAAAAAAAGGCCCACACGATTTTACTCGCATGGGCCTCATGGTATCCCTGCTTGGGACCATTCAGTAACCAGTTAATGTTCTATTTTCAACTCGCTCTCTTGAGCATTTCTCTTTTTGTTGGAGTAAAATTACGTTTCAGATTATTCTTAATGCTGGTCGAAGTCACAAAAGGTACAATACCTGTCAACCCACGCCTCATGACCCTTTCGTTATACTCCCTGATTTCTGCCAGAATGTCAATCCATCTTGCGGCGGTCCTGTCTTCAGGGGGGTCAATGTAGAACTTATATATCTTATCGTTGATGTCCTTTCGATTATCCTTGTACCGGGTTTCCACAACCGTTTCGCTCCACATCTTTTCTCTGATCGTGGCTATCCTGGTCGGGTTGAAAGAGAAAGCCCTGAATATGGACTCCATCATTCCGGCCTTTACCGGGTCGGGTCCGTAGAATAACGGCGTTCCCCTTCTGGTAGTTACCCCTTCTGTTCCTTCCCTGATTCCCTTGATAACCGATGCTACGGCGTTGCTTGGGACGGTCTTCTCAAAGCCCTTCATGAAATTACCTTTTAATAGCTCTTTCGGGCCTTCGTAGAACGTGTCCTTGATCATGCTACCAGGCGCACCCAGGAAGTCACCAATCGACGTGGGGATCTGATCGAACCCGATCTCCATGCTTCCCTTGAAGCTCACCCCTGGTAATCCTACGGCCTCTGGGATAGCCCCCATCATTCCGTAACGGGCCATTGTCTCTGCGGTGTCGCCTACGTTCTGCTCAAGCCATTTGTACCAATCCTCTTCAGGGTCGTCAGAGTCGAAGAACGCTCTTGCAATCATCCCGATAACGGGATCTAAGACCGGCTTTAACGCCATTGCGCCCGTACCCGCAATTACCGCAGGGGACATCGCCATGTAAAGGAACTGTTTTCCGTGCTTGGGTTTAAGCTGCCATCCCCACAAAGACGCCATTGCTTGCAGATAGGTGTGGGAGAATGTTTTGAACATATAGAAAGCCGCCCCGACTTTCGGGAGTGCGCCGGAACCCCTTGTGATGGTCGGCTTATTGGCCTTCGTGTAATCCCCGTGGCTTCTGTCTGATACTTCCTTGGCCAGCTCAAGAGCTTTCTTGTGGTCGAAGGCTTTACCTGTCTTTGCGGCCTGCTCCTTAATGGCCATGTAAGACCCTGCAATCGTGGCTACACGGTTGATTTGCTCTGTGATTGCGAACCCTAACATCCCTTTCTCGATCAGACCTTCAAACACATTACCTACTTTACTCTTCAAGACAGACAACGATTCTCTGTTAAACTGCGCTTGGTCCCAGCCATTTCGTTGGATTTCTTCAAACAAATCTACCACATCCTTCGGGACCTTTACTTTACCCTTCATCACGTCCTTAGACCATCTGTACTGACCATACTCCTTCATCATATTGGCGGACAGCATGACAGCCCTGGTAAGAGAAACCCCTGTTTTGGCACTCATATTAGCCGGGACACTGGTAGCCATTGCGGTCAAGTTGACAAGCGGAGCGGCGGCTCTGAAGGCCAAAAACTTCAAGACCACAACCCCGTTCACCATTCCGATCACTCGGTCAAGCGTTTCCTGATTCCGTGCCATGTTCTGGATGTATCCCAGGCCGTCCTTGTAAGCGTTGGTATTCGGCTGAACCCTGCGGTCTTTAACGGATTCTCGGTACTGCTCGTAAGTGGGGTCTTCCCCGTTTTCTGTTTTGTAGGTGTCCTTGAACTCCGCCCACTTGATATCCGTACCGTTAAAGGCTTCGGTCTGGCCTACCACCATGCGCCGTTTAGCGTCCGAAGCGGCAAGACCTTTGGCGTACAAAGCTAAAGCTACGTCCATTTTCTCTATGTAACCACGGGTAACTTCTTCCCCTACGGCTTCAGACCTGCCTATCATGTGGGCCTTCCCCCCCCTGCTATGAAGGACGTTGGCTATGGATTCCATGAGGGCTCGTGTCTGCGTCTCACGAATCATTGTGTCGAACCCGGCCATGGGGGCGTTCTTCTTCAGGGCTTTGACAATCTCTTTCTCGTAGCCCGTTTCCTTATTGGCGAATAACCAGGATGCTTTGAACGGTTCCGTAGAATCCTGAAACACCCCACCTTTGGCTTCCATGACCTTCTTGATGGCGGCGTTGTATTCTCCTGATATTACAAGATCGTTGCCCCTTGTGACCGATTCCAGGCCAAACTGTTCGATGGAGTCCTTTGAAGCGTCCAGGGCTTTATTAATGACAGCCTGCATCTTGATAACCTGCGCCGGTAATGCCCATGTGTCCTCACCAATCTTTGTTGACCGGGATTTTTCTACTTTGTATCCTTCGGCTTCAAGCTCTCTTTGGCGTTTATTGATCCCGCTTATATTCGACACAACCCCCGATATCGGGTTGGCTCCTTTAACATCGAAGAACTCCAGGTATGGCGGTGTGCCTTCTTTTGTGGCCCGAAGAACCCACTTCCCCGGTTGGCGCATACGGGGCATATAATAACCACGCCTGTCACCCATTAAGGCAAGGGCTTTCTTCATGTCAACCTTAATGTCTTCCCCGTCCACCTTTACCGACCTGACCGGCAAGGGGAGTCCGGCTTCTTCATGCTGCCTGATGATTTCCCTCAAGTCCTTAATCAGCATGTCAAAGGACCGCCCCGTAAGGCCCCTTACGTCTGCTAACGCTTGAAGTATGTCAGGTCCGGCGTCAGGATGATTAGCGGCGTATTCCTTGACTTCCAGTTCGGTTATCCTTCGGTGAACCAATGTTTCGGTTGCTGCCTTTGGGTCAGCATCAATGGTGTCTGCCGTGCTTTCAGGCGTGGTTACGAACGGGATGCTTTCAACGAACTTCTTCTGAGGGTCGTATATGTCAAACCCTGTATCGGTTTCCTTTTTCGTGAATCCGTACTGGTTTCGGTCATTATCGAAGAGATACTTCTCAAGAGAGATAGCTTGTTTCTGCTGCCCACTGCCTTTTTTCATCAGCTTGGACAGGTTCGTAGGGATATACGATTTATCCGCTTTTCTTAAAAGATGGTCGATATTATTGTAAAGGTCTTTGGAATATCCTGTAGCGTATTCGTAAATGCGTTTCAGGGCAGGAACCTTATCGTATGTAAAGGACGGTGTTCCCAAAGCCACATCAACCACAGACAGGTCGGGAGCTTCTGCCTTGAACCCGGTCTTCCCGGTGCTCATCCATTTGCCTACGCTCTGCCATATACCGCCAATGTTCTCCCCGAAGAAGGTGTCAAACTTGGCCGTTTCCGCTACGGACTTGCGGACCCACGCATCGGCTTCAGCTTCTTCCTGCATGGCCTTCAGGGGTTCCTGGTTGCGCTCTAAGAGGGCTATCTTGTCCAGTACGGATTGATCCCAAATAACATATTTTAAGCCCGTGGCTCCTTTGGATACCCCGCCGTGGACGTTGCCGGGGATGCCTATGGAGGCTAAGTATTTGGAAGCTACTTGGTCACGGCTATCACCTTGAATGCCATTCTTTGCGCCAACAAATGAAGCTCTTTCATATACCTGCTCTCCACGCCATGAATCCAATGCCGAATCAGTAGCCCCTTGGCCTTTCCAGAAGTCGATTAGCGGTTTCAAAGCCTTCTTCACATACTCCGTCTGCTCCGAAAGCGGCGCGTCCCAATCCAGGAGCTGCGGGATAACGTCGTCCGGGATGTCCAGCTTGTAGAGGGATGCTTCTTTTGATTTTCTATACTCATCATATATTTTGAAGTATTTTTTTGAACTTATTTCGTTGTCACCAGCCCAATACTTATGGCTTTTGCTTGACTTACTGCCGTCAGAAAAGGTACGAATACCGCCACTCATTGTTCCAATTTCTATTTCATATTTTGTATCGTTGAAGTCAAAATCATCTTCTGGCAACAAGTCGGACTCATCGAACATTTCTTTATATAGCTCCGCAGTTCCTTGTTCTTTAGCCGAATACCAACCAGCGCCGTACGTCCAATTGCCTTCCCCGATAGTCTCTTTTGAAAATATTTTGTCCAACCGGGGCCTACCGTTCGGGAACCCCTTCTCAGGTGTCCAGATGTGAGGTGTTGCATGGAAGGCAACCATTTCTCGAACGCCCTGCTTTGTCCCGACAGCGGGGGAGCTTGTCGTCCCCAGCACGTTGGCTTTCACAAGAGCCTTGATTTCTTCCACCGAATAGTGTACGTCAATCTTCGCCTTACGGAACAGGTTCCTGATAGCGGCAACAATCTTCGCCCATATCGACTTAGGCAGTAAATCATCCTTGATGGACTTGGCGATAAATTCATCACTCGCATTGGCCTTCCCCTCCTCAGTGCTAACGTCAATCTTCTTGTACGCCTTCAGGATAGCCAACATCTTCGGGTCGTCTTTGAACTCATCATAAATGCTTACAAGTTGCTCTTTGGTCAATATGTTCGATATGCCGTTGTGGGCGATTTCTTCCAAGAGTGTGCTGATAATATCCTTCTCAGAGTTCATAGCATCCATGATCAGGAAGATAGTCCGTTGGCCGGTCTCTGGATTGATAGCGAACAGGCCCTTGACCAATTCGTTTGGTCCTATCTTGAAGTTCTTCAGGCTATCGGATCCCAGGTTGGTCTTTGACGGCAGCACCACGATTTGGGTGTTCTTGATCCCCTTGAATATCGGCTTGAACTTGTTGGCTATGGCGTTGCCCATCTTGACGGGCTGGCCCTTGGGGTTGGATACTGTGGGTTTGGAGAAACGGACATCTCTGAAATCTTCCATCTTAGAAAAGAAATCATCTTCCATCCTCTTCGCCATAATCAATCCGACTAAATCCCCTTTGTCGTAGGTGTATAAAGTGCGACCTTCATTCCCAAGTTTATATGTGGCGTTTGGGAAGCGGTTACGTATGAAATTGAACTTGCCCTGGTCAAATGCACCTTTTGTCCCAGACTTGCTCTCAAACACAACAACAGGGCGTGGTGCTAATTTTGAACCTTTACCCTCATTGACATATAGGTCTGCTATTGGTTCTGTTGAAACAGACTGCGCTTGCAAGTAGTCGCTGTCAAGAGCATAGTATGACCGATCGGCGTCTTCCAGGGCATCATCAGACTTGGGAAGGACTTGGCTTATATCCCGATTATCTTCTTTAAATCCATCATCGAGTTTTGCTTTCGCAGGAGCATCTCCTTTTATAAGGACATGTCCGTCTGTGAACCATCCTTTTTGTTTAATACCTAAAAGCGGCCCAAGGTCCCCTTTATTAGATGCTACAGGCTGGGGTACGGTTGGAGCTTTTGCTTCTGGAGCCTTCAGTTCAGACGCTGGATATTTGTTGGCGTTTTTCTTGAACTCTTGCAAGGATGTTTTATCGTTGAGTATTCGGTACTCCGCTCCACCAGGGACTTTTATCAACACGGAGTTCCCAGGTTGATTCAGATACTCAGTGTATGCTTCTCGGCCTTCTTGATCTACAGCTTCCAAATCCTCACGCAAACTTTTCAGGTTATCTTCAAGCTCTGTTATGCGTGTTTCTGCATTCGATATGGCTTTTTTATCTTTAAGGAGTTTGGCATTGAATTTGGCTTTACTCAACTCTTCTATGGATTCATTGACTATCCTAACGGCACCATTTCGCCTATCTATAAATCCTTCTTGATACTTAAATGGTTCAGATCTGTTTTCAGGTGCTTTTCTTATAGCCTTGTTAATCTCATCCGCAAGATATGCTTTCTGCTCTTTAAGCGTTGCACCTTCCTGCTTCGGAGCTTTGGGGGCTTCCACCTTCACGCCTTCTTTGGTCTTGGTTACTTCAGGCTCAACGGGCTTTTCACCGTCCAGTTTCAATTTCTCTTTAGGAACATATATCTTCTTGCCATCAGGGAGTGTAACTTGGAACTGCCCCTGCCGTTTGCTCTTCCTGGTGATCTCCTTTGCATTTGTGATGTACTGCCATTTATTCCCGGTCCATGCCTTCCCTACGGTTTGGGTAGTCTCTTTCTTCTCCGGTTCAACGGGCTTTTCAGTAGTAAGGGCTTTCTTTACAACTGGTTCTTTCCTGGTCAGCCAATACGCCTTTTCAGAAGAACCCGGCACGTTCATTTCCCTGACGCTTATATCTGGAGACAAACCGGTTAGCAAATCGAATCTGGTCGTACCGTGTTTTTTGGCTATCCTATCAATCGTTTTCTGGTCTACACGGGGCGTATCGAACCCGCCTTCTTTCCATCCTTTCTTTAAGGCTGCGGAGAAAAGATCGTCTGCTATTTTCTTGTAATTTATGGGTTTGTCTTTCGGCTTATCCCCGGCGAAGAACTTGTCTATCGCCCCTGCCATTTCCTCTTTGGTCTGAGTGACTTTCTTGACGTAATAGTACCCCTTGCCATCCGTCCCGTAAGGCTTGTAAACGGCATCGTATCCTTCTTTCTCAGGTATCGTATTGTAGCCGTCCCTGAATTTAGAATTACTTTTATCCTCCGCTTTGGTCAGGGGTCGGATGAATATCTCGTCTGTGGCTTTCCCCCCGACATCGGGGGGCTTACTTTCAGGTAACAGCTTATGTAGTCGATTAAGCTCTTTCATGGTTTCATTACGGATACGGTCCCGGTTGAGAGTGTCCTCAGTGTGGGTCATAGAAGCCATGTACGCCTTTGCTTCTTTCTTTTCTTTTGGTGTAGTCTTCATCCTTCCCGTAGCTATCGCTTCGGCTTTGCTGATTTTCGTTTGCAGTTTGTCAAGGATCACCTGAGCTTTATCCATGAACTTCTCTACCTGCTCACGGCTCTTCACCCTAATAGGAACAAGGTTTTCAAATCCTGGAGCAAAATCCCCCTGTGGATGACCGAACACAGCATCGCTCACAATGCCCTCATCGGATGTTTGTTTTTCAGCTAATTGGTCCTTCACTTTTGCGAGTTTCTCTATGTGTGCCTGATTAGGTTGTTTGCCATTGGCTTTCCACGTCGCAATGGCATCCTCAAGCATGTCTTTCAGGGATTCAAGGTCTTTCCGTTTATCAGGTGTCAGCTTCACATCTCCAGAGAAGAACTTATCCATCGCAGCGGCCATTTCTTCTTTGGTCTGCTTTTTCTCCCCGACATCGGGGGCTTCCGGCTTGGCAAGGTAAACAGAAGTGATGTTAGGCCCGGTCATCTGTTCTTCCATGCGGGTCATACCATCGTACCCAAGGCGTTCCAACCCCTGATCTATTGTTTCGTTCGGCAATAGTTTAAAGTCAGGTTCATCAATCAGCTTGATATTATCCGGTAGCGTTTGCTTCTGGATAGGCTTACCGGTTTTCCCGAATGACGATGCGTAATCTTCGTCGAACGACCACCACTTGCCATCTTTGTTGCCTTGCCTGAATATCTGTCTGCCCTGCACCGGCTCCGCTTGGGCGACTGGTTCATCAGCCTTTTTCTCTTCGGCCACTGGCGTAGACTCCACAGACAGTTCCGTAAGCACTCCCATCTTATACAGCTCTTGGCGTATCATGGACTTGGCAGAATCGGGAGACAGGTCTTTCCCCGTCTGAACAGCGTCTATGACCTCGGCCACCATTTTATCAATCACCTTGGGAGTTCTTGCGCCTTTATGAGATGTCCTTTTCAGCTTGTTCTGCAATAGCTTGTACTGGTCAGGCGTGAGCGTAGTAGCCTGTTCGGGCGTTTCCCCTATTGGTTGTATCGATTCTTCCTGTTCGTTGATTGTCGTGTCCGTGGGAGGCCTCGGCGTGGGTTCCGTGACATCTTCCCGGTCCCTCTTGAACCTTGCTTCAGCACCGGCAGTCTTGACCTTGAAACGATCCATGGGGGATTGCGTGACTTCCGTTCCTGGTCGCCATTCAGCCTGCGGCGTTCCTTGTGCCAGGTCTTCAACCGTGCCTTTTGACCCTGCATTAAAGTAGTTTTTAAGCTGTCGTGCTATAATCGAACGATCCTTATTCAGCTCGTTACGGTGCTCGTCAATCGCCAGAACACCAGCGGCAATAGATCCGGGGTCTTTGGACTTGCCAACCCTTCGGTACAGCTCCGTTATCTCAGCAGCGTCCAATCCCTTGCCGTGGATCTTTATGCAATCATCGAATTTACTCATATCAAAGGTTCCTTATAACAGCACTAAGGATGATTAAAATCTCTTCATCGTCTTTGAACAGGTCGTGTTTTCTCGTTGTTGCCCTGGGGCTTGCATGAACTACCGGCCCGTCTATGATATAGCCACCCACCTTGCCATAAATAGGCCATGACATGGCAGGGTCAGCAAAAGCTGGAGTATCGCCCAGCTCTAAGTAGTTGCCTGATAATAGCGTCATAATTTAAGCAGTCATATTCCATTAAGTACCGTCAAGAATTGCACTTTCCCTATTCCCAAAGTGATCTACGTTTAGCTCAATTCTCGTTTTAGTGTTATCGACACTCAAGAATTCTATTGTATCACTTCCCCCGCCATAAGCAAGACCGACTTCTTTGGCCAGGATAATCCGTAGGATGTCATTGACGCTCAATGTATCTTCCACTATTGGAGAAGCTGAAATCGCTGAATAAGCGTATCGTTCAGAACCCGTAAGCGTCACCGAATCACAAATTACTGAATAGTCGATAGACCCGTCCCAAGCGGTAAAGTCGTAAGAGTATTGGCCAGATCCTATCTCAGTCATAGCTTCTTCGTCCACAACCAGAACATTGGTATCCAGGCGATAAATGGATATCACCGGTTCAAGAGATTCCCGTGGTATCGACTTCTCTGTAAATATAGCCAGTATCTTCATTGTGTCCCTTACTCGAAGCGCTTAAAGCCGAAGCACCGCATATTTAATAAATCCGCCGTGATACAGTCATCTCGGATGGTGGCTGTAAGTCGCTGTGTTGTCCCCCGGTCCAGCTTGATCCCGAACGGTGGCATAATCTTTGACAACGGAAGGGTTACAATAAACCCGTAATCGTTGTTAGCAACCAAACTGTTTATTTGCCATGATGTGGGGGTAACGTCAGCCAGCGCCATCCGAATGAAGTCATAGTTCACCTTCGGGTTGGCAATCGTAATCATACCTTCCGTTGGGTGGTCGTAAGTAATCTGTACGCCATTGGTAAGCGCTGCCCCTTTGTCTGCAAACTCGAACAGGTCAGCAGATGTTCCGTACCCACAGATGATTGATATGTTCGTAATGTAAATATCGCTCGTTGTATCCGCAGCAATGTAGAATGGAACAGAAACCGCGCTCCCATCTATCCCCATATCGTCACTTCCAGTTGGCAGCCCCGTGGTTGTGAGCTTCTGACCAAACACAATGTTCTTTTGTGGTAGCAACGGCGGACAGGTAAATTGAGTCACCACCTGCATACCGTCCTCAAACACGGCAGGAGTTCCATTTTTGTCAGACTGAAAGAATTTCCACATAATTCACCCTTAGCTGTGAAAATAGAAAGTGATATTGAGATTGATTAAACCAGCCAATGCTGCTTGCAGGTGCAATCGTTGATTTTTTGGAAGAATCAGCCCGGTACTCTCGAAATCGAATTCCTCTCTGGTGAGTGCGACAGGAGGGAATTTCAAAAGTCGAACAACCCTCCCGCCTGATATTGCAAGGTCTGTGGCGTCTTGAGTGCAGTCTACATCAGCAGCGTTTCCACTACCTGCGTTCAAATTTGCGGGGGTTAGTTCGTCTCCTGCGTCTGTCCCCGCATCTGTCCCCCCAAGGTAGACCGAAATCTCTTGATTTGCGTCTGCACACCAGCCTTCTATTTTACTAATTATAAGTTTTTCAGTGGAAGTGTTTTTCAAGTAGAAGAAGTCATCATCTGTGGTTGCAGGAGTGACGTCAACCATTACAGTGTAGGCTTCTGCTTCGTCTTCGTTGACGTGGAGTCCTTCACCTTCTATTACTGAATAGGTAAGTGCCCGGCCTTCGGAATTAACTTTTTGTGGAGTCCCGTCTGGATCATTAACAGTTGGCATGGTTTTTCTCCTTATACATCCTGGTCGTTTAAGTTTGTGTCAGTCGCTATGCTCAGATGATACTCCATCTTTTTCAAGGTAGTCAATATTTGTTCCAAAAGCTGAACCGTCTCGCTATCGGTTGTGTTCATCTTATCCACACCGCCGACCGTTGTGATATCCCCATCCGCCCGTAGATTCTGTAACGCCATTACAATCGCCATTAGTCTATCACCCCGTCCACGCTCTCTATCAGGCCCTTAGTGTCCCGGTTAACGTCCATGTGAAACATCCTCTGGTATCGCTCAACCTTCGGGGTCTTTCTCATTTCAGAAATAGCATCTCCAATCTGTGCAGCGTGAATCTTGACAATCTTCTCGTTAGCTTTGATGGACGTTATAAGCAGCCCTGACAGGTCGTTCACGGTCTTCTTATACGATATGGGTTCATCTATCGAAACCCTGACAGGTCGCTCCTTAACGGCCCCTTCAACCACCTTCTGTAGCTTTTCAAGGACTTTTAAGTGCTTGTCTTCTACAGGCGGTTTCTTGATAGGCGGTGGTTCTTCGGCCTTCTTTACCTTGGATATGTATCTCATGCAGCCCCCAGGCAGTCAAGCATTTTGCCTAATATTGCGTCCCGGTTATTGATATCTTCAATGGCGCTTTTAGCGTCCACAGGTTCTTCGACTTCGGTTTGTCTACCATTCTCGTCCACTACCATTGTTGGCATACTGATCTGAACGTCTGTAAGGTCTTGCTCAAGATATGGTGTCAGATCTTCAAATGTCTCCCCACTTGCTTCGGCTTTTTGGAGTGTTTCAGCATCCTTCTTTGCTTGCTCGGCCAGCGTCTTTCGGTTCTCTATCTCTGCTAATCTTGCTTCGGTTTCTTTCTTGATGTTCTCGATACGGGGGTTGACAATAGCGTCTTCTGTTTGAGCTAACGCCTTTTTGTCCCTAAGCCGTTTCTGTTCTGCGGCTATTACAGGGTCATCGTCATAAACTACGTCCCCTGACAACCGCCCTGTGGTAGCCTGGTGAACACCGGCAGGAACCCCGAACATCGCAGCCGTTCCAGCACCTATCGTATAAGCGTGAAGAGCGTCAGCGGTCAATTCGGACTTCTTGTCCCACATCCGAGACATGAAATTGGTTTCGGATTCGTCTTTCGGTCTTGTAGCGTATTCGGTAGCGACCTTTCCTACCACGTCCTGAACCGCTTCGGTTCCGCCTTCTATTTGAGTAGCAAGAGCATAATCGACAAGGAATTTTGTAATCTTCTTACCCGGCCTGAAAATGTTCTTTAAAGCTCCGAGACCTACCATGTCCAAAGCTGAATTGATAGCACCGCCCGTCCAGCTTACCGCCTGTGCAGTGCCCTCATCAGCACCTTTAGCAATAGCCTGGTCGTATATTTCTTCTTTGTTCAGGTCAAGGAATGTGGTAGCAGCAAGGTAAGGCCCCACAACTGGGATTATAGAAGTCAAAGCTGCAGCTACGGTAGGCCCTGCCGAACCAGGAATTTCAGTCAGTAACGATTCTGTCTTGTTGGCAACTGATTGGTTGAACTTCTGAACGTCAGGGCTTTCCTGCATCCAACGGTCGTATGTGGCCTTGTTTTCCTTCCCTATCCGTTCTATAGGGTCATCGCCAGGGATGATAGTTCCTATCATGGAAGGTAAGTTCCCACCTAATGCCCTTAAAGCCTGATACCCAAGATTCTTTATAGCCCCTAACGCATTGTACTGCGTTTCGGTAGAGGCTATTCCTTCAGCAGGTTCCCCAACCGAAGCTCGATATTCCGACACATCCACAGGGGGACCGTTCTGGATATACTCATCCCTTTGATTAGCCTCTTGGTCGCCCATGCTTTGGAGAAGGCTATTCACCAAGTCATCCTCTTCCTTTGTGTCCATGGACGATATCAGGCCGTTGATGAAATCATCTTCATTGTAGTCAGGACCGAACGGGTCGTATCCCTGGTATCCATACGATGTTGGCATCTACAGGCTCCTTAATACCACGATTCTTCATTGCTGTACTGGCCTTGTGGAGACAACGACCTGAACAATTCATCAAGTAATTCACTGGATAAATAAGGTTCCCCACTCTGGCCCATAGACTCGCTGGTAATATCACGCATATCGTCTTTTTGTAATGTATTCGGAGTCAGGGTTCGTAGTAATTCCTTGAGTAACTCAGGTGACAAATAAGGTTCACCGCTTTGTCCTAACGCTCCACGGGTATCTTCAGGTGTGGTCTGCATGGTTGGTTGTTTCGGTTGTGGAGCGAGAGACCGAAATGATTCCTTAATTAATTCAGGTGAAAAATAAGGGGCTCCGCTTTTGCCCAACGCCTCGTTGATATCAGCCTTAATAGTGCCTTGTGGGGGTTCTGGATAGCCTGAAGGTGAAGCAGGCTGTGGTTGCTGAGATGGTAATAGGCCCCCACCAAACTCACCAGACGGGGGATAAGCAACACCTTGGTCCGGCAACGGTATATTATCATTGTAGACAGGTTCCCCACCAATACTTACCACCTTACCGTTCTCGTATTCATATTTAGGGCCGATAGGATAACTTTCGCCAGGAGACATAATAGGGTCATAATTCGGTGGGTTTTCTCCATCAACCATTCTACGGGCTGCTTCACGCAAAGTCGGGTCGTCAGGGCCGTAATATCCCTTATCTGGTGCAAAGTTGTCAGGGCTTTCACCCCGTGCCATCATGTTATTGATAGCCTGTTCTTTGGCTTCAGGGCTCAACCCTTCAAGAACTGGACGATTAGATACTTGAACTCTTCGCCTGAGTTTGTCTGCGTTCGTGGAAGAAATAGGCCGTGCTTGTTTATTGCCGTCCTTGTCCTTAATGATCAGTACATCCTCCCCATTGTCCTGTGTCAATTCGTAGGTCTTGTCCCCCATGGGGAATATGTATGGTGTTTCCCCACCATAAACATTGGACTTAAAACCTGTTGGTCGTGCTCCAGAAGGCGTTTCTACTGGAGTTCCAGTTTCTGTTGCATACGGGTTTACAGTATTTTTCAACCTATTAAGAGAATTCCTATAAATAACTCTACGGGTAGCCTCCTTCTCATTATTAGTCATTCGGCCAACCATTTTCGGCATGTCCTGGCCTGGAACTAAGTATTCGGACAGACTGTCCTTCATGGCATCCTTGGCTTCTTCCCTGGCAGCCTTTTCGACATTATCGAAATACCACTTTTTTTCGTCAACCTTTCTTTTCCTTTCTGATAACTTGGCCGCTTTATTATCGGATCTGGTATTCTTCCTATCATCTTCTTTTCTGGAATAATCTCTGCCTTCAAATAGCGAGTAGAGATCTTTTAATTCCTTGTATTGATCCTTCTCCGCAGTTACCGCTGATCGGCTCCTGGACGATTCTTCTGATTTCCTTTGATCATATAAGAACTTAGCGAACGTCAAAGCCTCTTGGTTGTCCATTGCTTTTGTTTGATTACGCCTATTAAGGTCGGCATAATATGGTGCCGATAGCCCACCATATCGTGTACCACGTTGGGGGTTTGAAACGGGGGAATATCCTTCATCCTCTTTCATCAGCTTGGCCATAACTTCCAGAAGAGCCTTGCTATCCATTTTTATAAAGTCTTGAATATTATACATAACCACCCCCACATTGCACCGCTGTTAAGTCAATCCGCATCTTAGATCCTGTAATCATCGGTCGGGCTTACCTGGGGACCAACCTCAGAGTGCATCCATTGCAGTAGCTCAACCAAATTGCCGGTACTAAGCTTATACATAGCATTCTCCAAAGCCTTCCGTTGGCCGCTGTTCTTTACCGAACCTAACGCAGCGGTCAAAAACCCCATCTTGCCATTACGCCATTGTGCCAATTCAGAATCCCGCTTAGCGTTCTTAGCGTTCTGCTCAGCATTGAACTTATTCCTTTGTAGCTCGCCTAATGCCTGGTTCGCTTTGCTCCTATTACTTTGCGGTATGGCTGTAGGCATCATCCCGGCAGTGGCTTTCAAAGGGCCATATTGCGTTTGGTAATTTTCCATTGTCGCTCCTTATAAACTGGATACTTTGCCTGTAAGCGTGTCCACCATGTACCGTGCACCACCGGGAGATGTTCTGTACTGGAACCGGCCCGAGTCTGTCCCACCTCTGGGGGCCAACGACGACCCATAAGCCGTGGTGCTTGGCTGGGCCGTTTGTGTCTGGTCATATCGTTTATTATTTTCATTATACGTCTTTGTCCATTGGGAGGCAAGTTCCGCAGCCTGATCTTCCTTGAATCCAAGTTCTTTGGCAAATTCCAACGCCTGTTGCCGTGCTTGGTCTTCCTTGAACTTTAATTCCGCCGCGTACCGAGCTTCATTTGACCCAAGCTGTGAAGTGAATTGCGAGTTTTGCTGCTGTGCCTGCAATTCTCTTAGGGAAGCGTCCCTGTCCTCTTGTGACATGGTATCGCCCCATTTCTCTTTGTCAAAGCCAAACTCTTCTTCCTGAATACCATATTGACGCAGGGAGTCCTCTAATCGCCTTTGTTCCTGCAATTCAGACAGGGACATTTCCCTTTGCTTTAGTCCATACGCCTGTTCGCCAAGCAGCTTTTCCAGACTAAGCCTTTCCGTATCAAGGCCAAAGGACCTCTCGGATTCCATCTTCCGGTTCGCTTCCAGGGTCTTGGCAAGATCGAACCCTTCTTGAGCCTTCTTCGCTTCAAGCCCAGATGCGTATTTCTGTCTTGTCATGTCAGACAACGCTCCCGGTAGATTGCCAATAGCTCCGTATTTGCCACCCAATGATCTTGTCGCGTTCGCTTCTAATGCTCCTGGGGTCAACCCCCACCCACTTCTCGGTATAGGCATGATAGCCACCCCCTTGTTTTAAGTTCCTTGTCTTATTGGACCGTAGCTCATAGTCATTCCGTATAATTCCATTTTCGTGTTCAGTATGTCGGAAGTGAATTCAAAAGCGAATTCGTCCCCTTTCTGGTTGACATTGACAGAACCGGCCACGATACCGTATCCTGTCCTGATAAGGGAGATATCCCCTGCATCCACACCTGTTGTGATTCCGTCAGGATACACCGTTACCCCTGCCACAGACCCACTTGTGGTGTCAGCTTTTCCCTTTATCTTGATTTTCCTTAACCCGCTTAAATAGTTCAGCGAGTCGTTAATGGCACCCTGCAAGGGAAGGATAGGGGATGTCTTGAATTTGTGAGTTATTTTAGTGCTTGAATCTGCCGTACCCGTGTTCGTCCTGAAAACATACCCCAAGAATCCCCCCACGTAAGTCAGGTATTCGTTGGAAGATCCGATCACGTCAAGGCCGCAATTAGCGGCATAGGTTCTCTGATACAGATCGTACCATTCGTCTGTCAGGTAAGCGTAGACCAGTTCCCGGTTTAGAACCGATTGTGTCCCCGATCCTGCAATATTCATGGGGACCGCAAAATGAACCGTTTTATCTTCGTGGTCCAGCCATGCGTAAGACGTGTCCATGTATCCCGGTTCTATGTAAGGCCCTGCCGCCGTGCTGAAATAGTCAGAAATAGGGCCGCTTATATTCAGGAGCGTAGACCCGTCCGTCATGTAAACCCCATCAGCGGCCATAAACACAGCGGCCCTCACCTGTAACTCCGTATTGAAAAGAAGGACCCCGTTGTCTATGGAAACCAGCGTTTTGGGGGCAATGGCACCCACCTTGTCGCTTACCAGAACAGAAGTGAACTCTGCCGGATCAGGGCCTTCCAGGTAAAATGTCTGGTAAGGCTCCCTTGTGGAAACAATGGCCGATGTCCCCAACATCGTAATGGCGTTGACCTCACCACCCCCGAAGATTGGAAGTGTGGTCCCGGCATACGGTCCGTTTAGGACGTGCGGATATTTCTGTTGTGAGTAATCAAGGGTTCCAGCCCCTCCGGTTCCCGGCCACCACAGGGCGTGATTATTGTAATTGACCACCCCTTCATACTTCGATAAAGGGTCAGGCTTTGCGGCGTATGCGATTTCCCACACGTCCACATCAGCATCTAAGGCCACGGACCAGCTTAATTGATACCAGTAATAAGGGATCCTGATACCACCAATAATGGATTTCACTTCCCTGAAGGATGCCCCGTCCCATTGGATCATGCCCGTCTGGGCCAAAGAGTCTGTTCCGTTGCTGGTTCCGTCTACCACATCCCCGACAGATACCCACGAATCTCCGTCCCAATATTTGACGGTAACTACGGTTGCGTCCCCGTTTATGCTACCCGGAGCCATCCGAATGATAATCCCCTGCGCCCTTTCCTCACACCCAACATATAATTCTGACGTATCCGCCAAAGAATCCAGTGGCATGACATTTGCATCAGTACCGTCCGTTACTTCAGCGGTCCAATCAGCGTACCCCGCCCCTTCGTCCAGCAAGCACCCGGAAGCAAACACCTGATAACCTGACCAGAGGTTGGCGATTTCGCCCATGTCGTCTGCCACGGTGACTTTGTAAACGGTCAAACCGCTTGAAAGAGTGCCGCTTGGGGTCAATTTGTACCAATAAAGGTCGTCACTGGTTCCCGGCAAAACTCTTGAGGTTTCCCCTGAAGGTCCTGAAGTCCATGTCATAGAACCTGATTGAGCCAGCGTAGCAGAGCTTATGGCGGTTCCGTCAACTAAAGTCCCCACAGGATTCCATGTCGATGTGGTCCCCTGCCAATAATACACGCTCATGGTTTCCGTAGCAGAATTAGGAGTCCCACTTATGTAAAAATGTATCCCGTCCACGGGCCGTCTGAAACCAACATATACCGGATCATAAATAGAAGTAGGATACGGGATGTAACTTGTCGTCAAACTGTTCCTTACTTCGTCATACCCATCTGTCACAGCTAAACCCGCAGGGGGAACAGCCACAACACTTGTGAGCGCATCGAATTCAACCATTTCGCCGGAAGGGGTCGAATTACATCCCAAATACAACCGGATATAAGCCGTTGAAGCGGGGGATATCGCAGTTGCAGAATATTGGGTCCACACCCCGACCGCAGGTTCGTTGTTTTGCGTGGAAGCAGTTTCCAGCACGGAGCTTCCAGAATCCAGAAATTGCATCACATGGGAAGGATAAGGCCCTCCCGAAGTAGTCGCTACCTGAACATCATCGAATTCCACCATATTGAGGAAGTCGGTTGATGGAGCCTTTGCACCCAAATACAACCGGATGTAAGCGCACAGAACGGGGGTCGTCACGCTCTCCGTGTACTGCGTCCATGTGGCGTCTGCCGGGTCGTTCTCTTGCGTGTCCAGAGTTGAAAGGACAGCCTTCGCAGCGTTCAGGGCTTGCATGACGTGGGAAGGTTGGGTTTGGGGGTACGCTTCCGATGTGGGGGCTATGGTGATATCGTCAAATTCAACTTTCGCTCCCACAACAGCGTTGCTTGCCAAAAATAACCTGATATAACTCGTTGTTGCAGGGGTTGTGAAAGTCGATTGATATTGAGTCCATGTAGCCGCTGAAGGAGAATATGTTTGAGAAACAGGCGTTGAAATAAGACCATCAGCAGAAGTGTACGCCTGGACAGTTATAGCTGGGTGAGGGGCCTCATAGGTTACGTGAAGTTCTGGCTTTTCAACGCCTCCATTGCTGCTATATGTTGATGGCCTACGCCACGCTCCTGTGCTGCTACTGTTATCTTTAATTGCGAATGTAACATCTCCACCGCTACTCCAACCGCTTCTATTTATAACAGTTCGGAGAATGGTTTTTAATTCAGGAGTGTCATAGTCGGTTCCATCTGACCAAGAGGCCACACTGCTCCATGCTACGGCAGATGTCAAACTCAACGATTGCGCCGTTGCAACAGATGTGGGTTCGCTCCCTGAATCAGCATTCTCGAAATACATATTAGCATTACACGTTGTTCCACTATCATCAGCATAAGCCGTGAACTGGACATGCGCCTCACTAATCCCAGATCCCGCAGGAACGGTAACATTGTCAAACGATACAAAGCTATTATAATCATAACCTGACGTGACTATCTTACCGAATGCCAATGTTTGAGCTGCCGATGAACTAAATGTATTAGCGGCAACTGACCACACCCCATCATCAGCTTCAGCACCCGGATAATATGTCCCAGACCCGTCAGAAGCACTCGTCCTATATGCCCAAAAGGTTATGGTATATTCAGTGTTTGGCTCAACCGTAATATCCTGATATCCGCCAGCCGTTGAGCTGCTTGCCGTTGTAGGGGTAACTTCTAAATCCTTTGACCCGCCATGAGGGTCAGTCGTTCCACTCGCTAAAGTCGCATTGGATGCAGTCCAGCCCGTAGTCCCTGCTTCAAACGTCCCGTTAGAGAAAGCAAAAGACCCATACGTCCGGTACGCCCAATAACTGATATCGTAACTGGTGGAAGCGTTTACGGCGATATCCTGATAAATTCCGGCACTTTCTGACGATGCAGCGGTAGGGGTCACTTCAACATCTTTAGAACCCCCGTGATAATGGGTCGTCCCTGTCGCTGACGTGGCGTTGCTGTTCGTCCATCCGGTAGGCGGGGTACCACCCGTTTCAAAGTCTGAATTGGTAACGGTCGCTGTTACCAGAGAATCCCTTCTGGCCCAATAGCTGATCGTGTATTCCACACCCGGTGCGGCGGCAATGTCCTGATAAATGCCAGCCGTTGGGTCCCCGGCAGCGGCAGACGTTATTTCAACATCTTTCGATCCGGTCTTAGGGGATGTCGTACCCGTAACAGCGTCTGCATCGTTTTCCGTCCACCCGGTCGGTGGATCACCACCCGTCTCGAAACCATCGTTCGTGATTGTAATAGAAGAAGGTGTTGCACCCCCTATAACGATCTTAAAGCCATCAGGGTAAGCGGTCCCGCCTGACCATGCAATGGGGTTGGTCCCACTGGCCGCACCCACCCAATCGTCTCCTATGCTGTCTGAGAACATATCCCCGGCCCCTGCGGTCAGCGTAGCCTTGGACGTGCCGAACGTGGTTCCCGTTGCCGGGGGGTCGTTGGTTGCCAGGTACACGGCGTCGTTGGTCTGAGCCAGAAAACATCTGACGCTGAATGTGGGGTTTATGAACTGATGAAGGGACGTTATCGGGTAGGCGCTGATCGCAGTCGTGTTGTTCTTTTCCATGCCCCTGCGAGGTCCCCAACCGGCCATAACACCGGGAGCGGGTCGTCTCATGTTCTGGGCAGACACAATAGAACCGGGAGCCAATGCCACAAACGGGGCCACCCTGTTCAGCTTCTGGTCAAAGACGATACTCTTGGAAATAATAGGAGAGTCGTCCGGGAAAGATCCATCGCCCTGGGCGAAAGCCACACATGGCAGCAACAAAAACAGAAGCAGTTTTTTAATCATTTAGGGGGTATCTCTGGTGCTACATCGTATAAATCACTCCTGAGTGACGTTAGCTTTTGAAGGTACATTGTGTAAAACTTGTCCGATTCAGTAAAGCGATGTTCTTTCTTGTAAGCCATGCTTGCAGCGTAAAAGTACATTAGATCGTGGTATTGGTCAGGCAGTTCAGCTATTCTTAAAGCCAGGGTCGCCGCTGACGGTTGTTTAGAGAAGTAAATCCTGACCAGTTTGGCGTTTTCCGATGATGTCGGTAGTGGTAATATACCAATTTTACCAGCAATATGGTAGAAGTATTTCGGGGGGCCTGCTTTCATGTGAGGCAGCTCTGAAATCTGGCTCGTCTTGATTCTTTGAAGGCCGATATATTCGCCTTCCGTGTTGACGTAAAAGCATCCCCAAACCTTGACAATATCCGACACGCTTACCGCACCCGTAGTGGCAGTGTACTCGTAAGTTGCCGTAACCAATGGGATAGTATCGCTCGTTTGGATGCACAACCCTCTTGCGGCAATGTCTGAAACGGCCTGGTCCAACCAACCTTGGATTTCAGCGTCACTCCAGAATGAAGCCGTGGCCTCATTGATTAAATATCGAACCTGAGTGACACTATCATCCGGTTCCGCACCATAAACCGAGAACGAAAAGAAAAGAATGAGAATCAGGGTAACAAAGCGTTTTATCATTATCTACTCCCCAAGTACGAACTGGACAGGCTCTCCGACTTCCTCAAGCCCCATTTCAAGGTTGAGCATAGCGGCCCGGAAGTAACCTTTGTATGCTTCTACGTTCTGCATATTCATCTTTTCAGCTATGGCCTTTCTCTCGAAAACCTTCATTACGGCATAGTTCACCAGAAGATCCTCATGCAGATGTTCCGGTATCCCGTCCGGTCTTGATTTGATAGTCGCGGATGAATTTGCTTCAAGGACAGGAGCCACGGTCGTCGTTAAATACGACCCATCCGTTTCGACTGATGCCACCACAAAAGACGTATTATTCAGCGTAGTCCCTGTAATGTCGATGGTCTGCCCTGCCTTGAACTTGCTCATTTCATTCCCGGCATCAGCGATTCTGAGCGTTGTGGCGGTAAAGCTGATGTCTGTGGCACCCGTTAAGGTAGCCATATCGTGCGGTTTCCGGTAGTAATAAGCTGTCAAAGTCTCTGCGGTTGACGGCATCCCCTGATAATAAAGCCTTGCCCCTACAACCGAAGCGGCAACAACCCTGCCGGTATTTTCAAGGACCGGATAACAGGCCAGTAATTCCCCGTAAGAGGGAAAAACCTCTATCCGCAGGTCATTCGTCTCGCTCACCAGAAAGAACAGATTCCTACCGTAATTAGACGGCATACTGATATAAGGATACGTGGTGCTGGTCGTCAAAGACCCCGATGTGCTAAGACCTGCCAGGGGGGAAGATAACATCTGAGTCCGGTCAGGGAACAAAATGAAGATCCCACCCGCAACCTTCCTTTGGCATTCGTTCATCAGGTCCAAGAGAGTCGTGGAAGGAAAGGCGGTATCCTGACACACATCCTTGATGCTCTCGATTAATTCAGATTGTTTCGCCATCTAAGATCCTTTATGCCGTGGTTGTGAATTCCCTCTGTGGCCCGTATCCGGTTCCAATAGCTGTAGTTGCGTAAGCCCTGATCCAATACTTGGTGCTCGCTGTAAGCCCCGTCAAGGTAGTAGTGAAGTTGTCAGACCATTCCAGCATGGCAGCAACGCAGGTAGCTTCCGTAACGTAGGTCGTATCGGAACAGCTATAATTCGTGCCGGAGCCCTCGTCGGTCACATCGTCGTCCACATCAGGAGCAGGAGAAACACTCCAACAAACACCCTTAGCTGTGACAGCAGACCCGCCATTGTTGGCTATCTTCCCACCGCTTATCGCCGTGGTATCGGTAATCGTGTTCGGGACTACCGTGTTAATAATCGTAGGGACAAGCAACTGTTCCGGCCTGGGGTCCCTTACCGGCCTTTCAGGTTTCAGGCGCTGGGGCATGTCAAGAGGATCGCGGGGACCGTCATAGCAAGTATCTTTGCAAACTATCAGGTTGTCCCATGTCTTCACGCACTTGGACCGATAGCGTCTAAGGCCGCAGCGGTCGCAAATTACGAGATGGTCGTCCGGTCTATACGTCATTTACGCCTCACCCTTCACTTCACGTTGTCAATATCCATACCCCGGATGAAGTTCTTGGACGACCCGGTTTTGTCTTTTATTTTTCTCTCGATGAATTTGCACTTGTCAAGCTGGGCGTCCGTCATCGTACTCCCCCATTCTTTTCGCATATTCGTTTCCTGCTCAGAGCGGGTTTTTCCGAAATGGTCGTGTTTCCCCCTGATAATGATCTCCATTATTTCTTCTTTTTCTCCTTTTTGGGTGTTTTTGTAGGCTCTGGATTTTCAGCTAAATACTTGACTACAAGGCCGCTCCGACCTTCTTCCATTTCAGCAGATTCCAGCCTTGCAATTATATCTTCTCTTGACTCTTTTTTCTTAGCCATCTCAAACTCCTTTATTCCCCGTTTCGATCATTCCTCTTCTATCGGAGCGTCAGGTGGTCTTATCAATCCACGGCCAATATCCCTTAAAGCGTCACCAGTAATAGTGCCTTCAGGGAACATCGCCCACAATTTCGTCCTAACAAGGGAATCCTCACCCATATTGACAATTCGGGCCGATACAAATAAATCATATTCAGCTTCATCAACCTTTCTTAACGCTTTCTTTTCAGCCCAATCCGTGCAATCTAAAATGCGATAAGTTTCTACTTTAAATTCAGTCATCCTTATCACCTCCGTTGCAGGGGGGAATTATCATCCCCCTGCTTACGGTTCAAGATTACGGACTTGCTTCAACACCACCAACGTCCATCGCATTAACGACTACCATGCCGTTTTGGACAATAAAGGTTGTGCTGATATCAGCCTCCGCAAAGAAGTTATTGACAATCAATCCAGAGCTACTGGCCGTGACGATGTTGATTACAACAGTTGTCCCAGTATGAAAATAGTTGTCGGCAATGAGGCCATCTTCAACCTTCCCGGTCCAGATAATGGGGGCGGAATCCATGGAAGTTCCGTTACCGCCGATGAAGTGGCAATTCCTCACAACAGGTCGTCGGTTCACGTTGGTTCCATCGAGTGTGATGATTATACCGCTGGTGTTCCCCGCGTACTGGGCCTGGAACTGGCAATTCACAAACTGAAGCGAATCGGAGCTATTGGCAAACACCCCGCCTTCGCCCTTAACCGCACAGTTATACATCGAAGAACCCTGCCCACCAGACATGGTATAGGTCGCACCGTCGCTCTGGAACTGGACACCATAGGTCGCCCCTTCACAGAAGAAACCAATGTTCTCAATGTGCGTGGCAGCAGCTTTGGTATGTAGGCAATGGGTGGTAGCGAACTTCCATCTTGGACCCATAAAGTCAGAAGCAACTCCTAAAGGAGTAACCCCGATAAGGGACATACCAGCGTTCCCTTCCGTGACACCCGAACCCGTACAGGTATTTACGATATCAACGTCCTCGGTATATCTCGCAAACCCCGTACCCATCGTGTAGGTCTTCGGCCTGATGTAAATCACGTCCCCGCCGGTCGCAGCCGTCACGGCAGCCTGGATGGTTTTAAACGCATGTTCGGGAGTCTTCCCGTTATTCCCGTTGCTACCATTATCTCCGTCTACAAAATAATGAGTTGAAAACGGGTTTGAAAACCGACCGCTCTCGCCAAAGAGTGGGACACCAAAACTCGAAAGTCCGTTAGGGTACTTAGATATAGGCATATATTTTCTCTCTCTTGGGACATGCTGTCCGAATCAACAGTTGCCCGGATGATTTGCACACCCGCTTACCCATTTAAAATTGCTCTACCCGCTTGGGGCGTGTTGGTCTAAATAAGACATCGCGTTCTTAATTCGTCTTGGAGAGTCTTTAAAAGACCCTAATCCCGTGTTACAGGCACAACACAATAACGCTCTAACAACTCCTGTTTCATGGTCATGATCCACAGCCAATCTTCTAACTTTGTTCGGCTGATACTGATGTTTATAAGTTTCGGCCTTACCGCATATGGCACAAACGCCACCTTGTCTTTCATACATTTCAATGTACTGATCGGGTGTCAAATTGTGGCTATTGCATAAAGAATAACAGGACACACATAACCCTTTTGCCTTAATCAGTTTGATTTTGCCACATAGCTTGCATTCTTTGATTGCAGATTTCTTAACTCTTTGTGGATCACCATTTGCGAGGAATCTGGTATAACAATTACCACAGAGATGTTTAGCATGTACCGGCCTCGCTCCACAATAGCTGCATGGCTCATCACCCTTTTTAACTCTTCCCTGGGTCGGATCGTCATGACGTTGATACCTGACATGGCATTTACGGCACATCCCCATGGCTCTTATGGGTTTAACTTCTCCGCATCCGATACATTCGGCTGATTTCTTTTTTTCAATATACAGGCCGTAACATTTCTGACACAATCCTTTAGCTATCAGCTTTTTCTCTTCTCCACATCGGAAGCAATCACCATGTTTCAGCTTTTCCAAATACCTCTTGCTATAGCAGGTCTTACACAGCCCCTTTGCATGGACAGGCTCAATCTTGCATTTAGAACAGGCATCGTCACCCTTTTCAGGTCTTGGGATATACTCTGTGGTCCCATGACGTTGGAGTCTGATGTAACAGGCTCCGCACAATCCTTTTGCTTTAATGGGTTTTGTCTCGCCACATCCAGAGCAAACACCCTCCGACCTTGATGCTATATCCTTAGCATAACACGAATAGCACATCCCTTTGGCCGGTGACACATCCATTTTCTTACCACATTGCTTGCAGTCCATATCAAACTTCCTGAGATATTTTCTGCAATTTTACAACGTGTGTCGAAAGAAGTCAAGTATAAAAGGTTGTCAAAGAGCGTTTTTTTCTTTTTTAATTCCCCCTACACACCTTGTGCATAAGGAGAATTTGTTTAATGATTACAGTACTCTATCCGCCGGCCGAGCCGAAAATGCCCCGAGGATCGGCACACCCAGGAACGTAGCGATCGATTGCAGAAAATCTGGCGTTCTTGGTGTCGAAATCATTTTCCGTGTCGAACATCATATCTTCCCTGGAAAACGAAATCAGTCCGTGAGGCACGTCGGTCTTGATCCACCACGGCGCGTCGCTGGTCAGGAAGTGGTTGACGATGACATCCGGGATACGCCCAAGAGTCCTGATGGCGTTGATATCGTTCTCCGCCGTATCGCTTCTCAGGACGGACTTCAGAATCCTGGTCGCGTTGTACTCATTGGCCGGGGCGATGATCAGGGCTTTCGGAAGTGCCCGGATCAGGGTCCCACGGTCGTTGGTGAAGGCCGCGATGTCGATGCAGGCTTGCTCAAGAGAGTCTTCGCTCAGATCTGCTGCGGTTGCAAGTTCATTGGAGAACGTCCCGCCCGATTTCTTCAGGTGAAGAGTGGAGCACATTTCAAGACCGTCGGCCAGAGGATAGGAGACATTGAACGCCCGGTTAAGGATGTTCGCATGGTTGACTTCCTTTCCGTTCCTCATGGCGAAGGCCAGGTTTTCGGCCCGGTTTAGCCCGACTTCCATGTACTGATTATCTTTGTACATTTCACGGGTTATGATGAATCCCAGCGCCCATGTTACATGAACGAACCTGGAGGTAAATCCCTGTTCCATGGTATCGTAATGGATGCCGCCACCTTCGGTTTTCACCTGTGGCATACCGAATCCGGTGGTTCCAAGAATTTCCTCGAACGCTTTTTTAGACTTCCTTTTGTCAAAAATCTGCGACCATTCGGGCGGGTACTCGTTGTACTTTTGCCCATAAATAGCGGCCAGCCCAGGCAGCAACAGTTTTGCAAAGGAGCCAGTAGTGATAACAGCCATTTTTAGTCTCCTTTATATTGCGGTAGAGCCGAGGCCCTGTCCGAGTTCATGGGCGTTGAACATACATTCCCATTTGCAGTTAGTGCCAAGCGCGTTATCGGGCCGGTCCACTACTCTCAAGAGCTTCATGCTCAAGGTGGACGTGGTAAGCTCGGTCGAACAATCAATCTCGATGGTGGACTTACCAGTGGTTGTATTCCCGGACTCAGTGGTCGGGGAGAAGTTCAGCCCGACTTCGGTAATCGTGAGGGCGGTGGAGCTGTCTTCCTGCATCTCAAAAATGATATTAGGATCATCCGCCACTGCCACGTACACGCCGGTTTCTGTGGACGGGCTATAAACCCTTGCCAGGTTAGCAGGGTCGGCTACAATGTTTGGGGAGGTTGAAAACCCGACAACGATTCCCCTGGGAGGGGTAGTCGTAGCGAGTTTTACTGTAGGATACTTACCTGTAGCATCGGCAGTTCCGCCAGATGCCACGATAGATCCGATGAAAAGATCCTCAGCGTCTTCCTTGTAGTAAATATTGAATTTACCGTTCCAAGGCATGCCGTTGAGATGCTTTACGGGTTTCGCCCCGAAAGGTGTATCAGCATTTGCCATTTTTTGTGTTTCTCCTTATTTATAAAGAGCTTTAGCTTATCAGGCCATAAATGCCGTCAGTCACAAGCTCCTGCTTAATTCCAACTGTATTTTTCTCATTTGCCAAGATGAGGTCCTGCTCTTCCTTATAGTCCTCATCGTACCATTCCTTCGGTTTCTCCATCAGGACGCCGCTAATGCCGCCCCCAACGGGTCGCCGTGTGGATAGCCCCATCTGTGTGGCCCTGCCTGTTACCGGATCTCTTCCGGTCAGGTCTGCTTGATTGACGACAACCCAGTCTCTTTCTTGAGCTTGGAATATGGCGTCTTTTTCATCGTTGAACACACGCCTGACGTATCCGGGTCGATCGGGATATTTGAGGACGTTTCTTGTCCCCAACACGCCAGGCTTTTTCTTCCTTGTCCTTTTAGGCGCATCCGTGTTGGTTCGTTCGGGCGCGGCCTGCACTTCAGGGATGGCCTGCTCGATCTCGTCCTGGGACAAGACTTCTAAAGCGAAACCACCTTCAATTTCCACCACTTTGGTGAGTCTACCCTTGTTTGCGTATCTGACTTTTTGAATGTTTGCGACCTTTTCGGTCATGAACGGTTTGCCTGCGTTTGACAATATTAGATTGCTCATCCTATTTCTCCTAACTTCGCTAACTCAGCGATATATTCCTTTTCTGTTTTAACTCCGTATTCTACAAAGTTCCTCATGACAGACCTCTGCTCAGACGTTAAATCTCTGGCACTATAAGTCCTTGACGTGCCTGAAGGTCTTCCGCCTTCCACACGGGAGGCGGCGGGTTTACGCCCCTGTGGTTGCTGTCCGTTTTCCGGGAAGTGTTTTTTGACAAGCTCGGTAACTTGCTCCAGCTTCTCACTATACGGAAGCACCCTGTATTCCGGTAGTTTGGAAAGGGACTCAGCGTACTGCGTCATTTTCTGGTCCCTTTCGGAACCTTTTCCGTCTACCTTGTACCAAGGGTTTTGCCCTAACCATTGGTCAAACAATTCAATATGTTCAGGTGGTATATTGGGTTCTATGTCTTCCTTTTCTCGCATGGTACGAGAAAGATGGCCTTCCACTTCCGCCCTAAGATCCCCTAATTCCTTATCCATCTGGTAGACCCTATCTTTGTCCCCTTCCTCAATGGCTTCGTCACGGAGCCTTTGAGCCGACTCGACCCGTGCTTTCAGGTCTTTGACTTCCGCCTTTCGGATCGCTTCGGTATGGATTTTCAGGTCTTGGACCACTTTGTCCATCTGGCCCATCTTGCGTTTGCTTTCCTTCAAGTTGGTCCTCATGGATTCCTGGATATCTTTCGACCTGCGTATGTAGGTGGCAGCGTCTACCCAATCATCATCATGGCCCGTAAAGTTATCCTTTGGTTTCCACCCGAGGTCTTCAGCAAGAGACTCTATGGTGGGGCCTTTAGGCTTCTCAGGCTCGGCTTCAGGTTCATCATCAGGCGGAGATAAATCAGGTCCGTCGTCAAAGACTTCCGGCTCCTCCACCACTGCGGGTTCTTCCACTTCTGGACTCAAATCTACTTCTGGCATTGTCTGTTACCCCTCTCTATTTAATAAGGTGTCCCGATATCGGATTAATATTTCTTAATCCTGGCCAGCACATCCTCTTCGTTGATGAGCCGGTAGTCGATCTTATTATCTCGGATTAAACACCCTCCGTATTTCGGGTAGATAATTTCATCACCGACTTTCATGATGTCAGGATTGTCGCCTTCCCCGAACACGCACTCTGCGTGGGGGCCTATGGCGACTACCGTACCACGGGTGTTCTCTCGTTCTTTGGCGTCCTTTGCTACGGGCGGTACATAAATCCCTCCCGCTGTCATTTCCTCAACCGCTTCCGGTAAAACCAGCACTTTTATTCCTTCTGGCTCAAGGTTCATAATCGCCTCTCCCTTAGTTAAATTATTCATCCATAATTCATCATATTTATTTTAAACACCAAATTTTCCACCTGTCATAGTAACCTTGCCGCCTTTCATTGTAGGTTCGGCATAACCATGTTTAGATTTAAGAAATTTAGAGAAAAAAGCCGCATAAGGATCGTACCACGGGGTTCTCATAACTGTTCCTATCCCGGATGCTTTCCTCATGTCTGCGAGTGCCATATTCTCAGGGTTCTCATTTTGTTCCTTGAGCTTACCCCATATTGCCAATTCATTTATATACGCATTCCACTCATTGGCGTCGGCACCGTCCATCGGCCTTCTTGGTTTTTGCAAGAAACTATCACTCCCAGGAAACATGCCCATAATTATTCCTCCTCCATTATCGCAATATTCAATATCTGGTCCACCCCCTCAATGATGCCAACGATTTTCGCCGTAGAGCCGAACGTGTTTTCCATGGAATTCGTGTTCAGCGTTCCGCCAGACCCCAAGTGATTCATGTTATGGGCTTTCATCTTAGAGACTTCCTTAAAAAACCAATCCGTTACAGGGTTAGTCTTCCATTGGGCTATGTCTTCGTTGGTTATGGTCATTGGACACTCTCGCCTGTCCCCATTCTTTTCAGAATCTCGTTCTGCCCTTCAACTACGGTGTAAAGGTCGTCAAGCTGTTTCTTGTACTGAGCAATCTGAGGGCCGATCTCCAAAGATTCTGCGTGGGCTATAGCGTAAATGGAATCAGCCCTGGTCTTTCTGGCCGTCTCATTCGCCAATCTCTCTTCAACATCCATCTTTCGTTTATCAAGCTCCAGCTTATCCTGTTCAATCCGTAACCGGATGAAGTCGGCCTGTTCGCTCGGATTCATGGCCATCTGCTTTTTATCGCCTTCGGCCCGGATAATGGTTCTATTGGTTTCCGCATCGGACTTCCTGATTTTGGAGTCGGCTATTCGCTGCTCTATTTCGATCCTGGCCTGTTCAATCATGACCTTCGATTTCTCGACTTCCAGTTCGGCCATTTTGACTTGTATCTCAGGCGGTATAGGTTCCTCGGCTGTCTCGGACGGAAGGAGTTTGTCAATATCGGCCACGTTCAGGGCTTCCAGGTATCGCTTCTTGATTTCCCTGTCGTTCAGGCCGGTGTTCATGAGCTGCAAGAGGGACTCCGCCTTGGCGATTCGCTGGATGTTGGTCAGCTCAATCTCGTCGGATATCGGGACCACATCAAGATCCTTAGAATCGAAATCAGCCTTAGAAGCAGTGCTGTCATTCAGGACAATCCTGTATTTTTCATCCTCAAGATACAGCCTGTTTAACCGCCATACTTTTCTGAATTCAGATTTCAGGGATCTGTGGATTCTCTTGTAAATAACGGAAAAGACTTTAAGCGCCTGTTCTATTAAGGAGAGCACCGTTGTCGGGCTGGCATTAGCGCCTTGAGTCTCCCCTGTCAGCACATCAGCCACAGAGGAAAGGCCCTTTGACGCTTCAATGAGCATCCCCAAAAGCTGGAATAGCGCAGGAGATATCTGCACTTCAGGGTATGGCAACATGGCTTTCCTTATATCGTCCCCGGCGAATCGTACCTGCGTCCACTCACGGGTGTTTACTACCTTTGTGCCTTTTCCAATATCAACCGATTTGCCGTACATGCCGCCTTTCTCATTATTGTACGTTCCGGCATCAATCAACTGATTGATTATTGAATTGATCGACTCACCCAAGGGAGATAACAGGCTACCAAAGCCCATGCCGTAGAAGTTCCCGTCAAAGGCTGGCATGAACAAAAAGCGGGTAAAGTAATGAACCGGCTGGATTTTAATCAACTTCCCTTCGTCAGAAGTGATTATGCCCTCTGCGTCAAACCGGGCAGTAATTCTCACAACTTTCTGTGTTTCTTGATGGACCGTGATCACATACGGTTCCTTGTATTCGTCTCCGTCAATATCCCACCAACGATGCTGCTCCAAGAACATGTGTGGGGCATCTTCATCGGCTTGGTCGTTGTTTTCGCCTGACTTGGCATCACCGTATTCGATATCCAGGAAGATCCCGGCGTTTACCCGCTCGACAATCTCGTTGGGCGTAAGTTCAAAAACGTGGGTAATCCGGGTCGCTTTTTCAATGCTCCTGGTCAGGTAATTGACTACCAGGTCTTTTGGATTGACAAGGGCAGACTTCACTTCCGAATCGGAAGAATCGTAATACGTTTTCTTGAACATGCAGCCCATGATGGGTAGCGACATTAGGAGCTGGTCAAGGGAATCTTCCCAGCTCTCTATTTCCTCAAGAAACTGATAACTCATGAATTCTTCAATGCGTTTGGCCCTTAACTCGGTTTCCTTGATCATATTCAAGGCCATCTGAGTCATCTCGGCCTTCATTGTATCTTCGGGACTCGGAGGGGGTTGACCTTCTTGCGGTTCTGGTAACTGGATTGGCTCGATAGAGGGCTTAACGCCGATGATCTTGCATTTTACTACGTCCTTGCCCTTAACAATGTTCGGGTAAGCCCGTGCCTCAAACTGGATCGCGGCTTCTGCCAGGGTCGGGTATTTAACATCCGCTACCTGTGCGCCTGCCCGTGTTCGCCCAGCGGCTACCTGCTTGGCAAGATCCATGGCGTCTTCATGAACTGTTTCCCAATCGGACCTGGATTTCTTGTCAATATCGTATTCTGATATGACCGTTGATCCGATCTTCGTAAGAACATCTTCTTCGACGGTATCAGCGATATTGTCCGAAGCAAGAAAAGCGTTCAGTTTAGCAAGAATGGCGTTCTCTTCAAGGGGACCCTCGCCAGGAGGCACGATGGGAGAGGTGCCAATCATGTCATCCTGGCTTTGGGGGAGGGCCTGGGGGGTTTCTTCTATCATTTAGTCGCCTTTTTTCTTGAGTAATATCGTCCGTTTCGGCCTTTATATATTTCGTACCCGGCTTCAGCTTCACCTTTTTCCAGTAAATCCCAAGTATGGTGCTTACGGCCTTTCAACAATAGCCCTTCATTCGGTCCATTCGGAACACGGCTTGACCAATGTTTCGTTTCTGGATTGGGCGCCATACCAGCCCTGACAGCACTATCCATGTCGTAATCGGAACTTTCCGGGTCAAACTTTTTCTTCTTTTTGCCTGGGGCCATTCCCATCAGTACCCTGTCACCTTATTCGGTTTTGAGGTTTCGTTTTCGTAATCGTCGTAATCGTAGTCCTGTTGGTTATTGTCAAAAACTGGAATAGCGAGGCTGAGAGCTAAAGAATCTGCCACGTCAGGGCTCTTCGACCCACGGGCTTTCATGTCTTCCTTCTTCTCAAGCTGTAGCTTATCCCCGACAGCATAGGAATATTGAACGCTTGTCAGCTCTGCTATCAACTCAGGATCGTTCGGGATGTCGCCACCAGCTTCCAACCATTCCTTTAGCTTGTCCCACATCTCAGCACGTTTGTTCCGATACCGTGGGTTGTCGGGCTTTGATCCTGCATTGATTCCGATAACGTCCTTGAATCCCAAAGAATACAGCCGGTCAACAACTCCAGCTCCAAGACCCACAACGTCCACGAACGTCATAGCTGCCCGATAGTGGATGATCGTATTGGCTACTCTGTCAGAGAAGGCCATCAGATCCAGGTGGGTGAACTTCATTATCTTTAAGGTGTGCAACCCCTGCCGGACGTAGATAACGCTTTTGTCGTCCCCGTAACGGGCCACATCAACGCCTATCACGACAAGAGCCCATGAATAAGTCGCCGGAAGGTTTACCCTTTTTACCGCTTTATCAACCAGTTCACCGGAGATAAGGGCGTTCTCGACAGCGGCTTCAAAATCGCATAAAAATTCTTGTCTGAATTTGGAATCCCCCATGGTTCTTTTAGCATCAGCCAGTTCTTTTTCGGAAATCAGCTTCGTATCCGTCACAGGGTACCGACCATCAAACCATGATTCGTTATGAACTGCTTCTTGGTACAGATCGTACAGGACGTTACGACCCCTGGGCGTCCCGATGAAGCAACACCAGCCTTTTCTGTCAGCCAATAAGGGCCTTACGACCTCGCTCCAAATCTCAGGGCGGCACTGAGCAACTTCATCTATTACGCATCCGTCCAGATAAATACCACGCAGACTGTCAGGCCGATCTGCCCCGTACAGTTTGATTCTTGCTTCATCGCCAGAAGCACTTGGGACCTTGACCCACAATTCACTCTCGTTGACTTTTATTCCGGGTATTGGTTTAGTGTAGTGTTTCAGATAGTCCCAAGCGATTTCCTTGGCCTGGCTATAAAATGGGGCAATGTATGCGAACCTGGGGCGAGGCTTTTTACATTCTGTGGCTTTCTTAATCAGTTGATTTATAATAGAGACCGTTTTTCCAGCTCGTCTATGCGCCACAATCACAGAGAACCGATGCACGTCCATCCCCGCATGAATCTCTTTCTGCACATCCCTCGGCCAATATGGAATCTGAACGTCTACCATGCTTCTCCAAAAAAAAAGCCCGAACCACCACTAAGGGTGATCCGGGCCTTCCAGCTTATTCTGCCGGTCAGTAACCGACTACAATTCAGAAATTATTCTTATAAATCCATTCCCGTTTACGTCCTTAACTTTCTTCTCAGATTCAATCTTGATCGTCCCGATTCCGCCTTGAGACAGGTTCACTATCAACGAAACCGATCCGGTGTATCGGGTATGCCTATATCTTGATATTATTTCGAGCCATTTGTCAAGGACTTTTTTTAGTTCGTTCAAGAAAACCTCATTTTAGGGCGAAAATAATGGTTTAATCACCGTCCGGTTGGTTGGTTTTAGTGTGCGAGTACCCATCTTTCATGAGAATATGGCCATAGCTAACACTGTTAAAATAATACACCAAACCAAACAAAATACCCCTCTTATTCTCACCTCTTCCCCCCTTTTTTGTAAAAAAAATATCACAGAATTAAGAATTATCTAAAACCAAGCCGGTGACTGGACTCGAACCAGCACTGCGACACGTAATAAATACGCCTGCTCTACCCTTGAGCTACATCGGCAACTGCTTCTTCTTGATCCGCGCAACAACGGAGTCAATAAAATCCTCCCCGGATATCGCTTCGGCAATCATGGCCGTTATCTCGGCTTTCGCTCCAACAATGACACTTTCAATAAATTTCTTATCCATCACGGATCGGGTTAATGTTGCTTTCAGGCAGTCTCGAAATACAAAGTCTTCTGTCCGACTACGATATCTTTCTATTGCCCTCACCCGTTCATCAACCACCCTTTCAACATCGGCCTTAATACTATCTCGCGTCTTTTTCCTCATTATAATCCCCCACTATCGCTAAATATAACACAACGAGTTAAACTTGAACCCCAAGAGCATACCAATTAATACGGTAATTGCTTCCTCAGACCGTGAAGAATAGATAATGTGTCTGTCAATAACACAAAATCGCTACAAAAAGGCTTACCAGCGATCGCCCTCTCTATGGCCATGATATTCTTGTCAATAGAGGCTTTCGTAGGCTCTCTACAGGCTGGACCAGATTTCAACTCAATAGTCACCTTCATCCTAAACCCCCTTTTTCACTACAAATTAGACGTATGGGGTAAGGTATCCAATAAAAAGGACCACCCCCGTCGACGAGACCACCCGCCTTCCCCTGCCCTGCGAGAAACAATCCTTTTTCTGTGGGGTCGGGCCGAATCGTTTGGCTTGTGGCCCTGGTTGGCCCTGTCTCTGTCGCCTATCCGCTGCACTCTGTACCGTTGAACACTGGCACTGCTCCTGTCCCTCTATGCCACCGCATGTGCTCTGCTTGGCTACTGAACGCCATCAGGTTGTTGATATCATTGTGTGTGTCGTTGCCATCTTCATGGTGTACCACATGCCCTGGTTGCAGGTCGAAGGCTTGAGCCACTACCTTACGCGCTATGCGTTGCCCTTGCCTACTGTCAACATAGTCGGGGTTGTGTGTGCCTGCATAGTAGCAGGGCTTGGAGCAGTAGTGGGCCATTGTGCGCCTGGCTTGTGCCCTCCGCTTCTTGAACTCCTTCCGGCAATCCAGGTTAGAGCATGTGACCGTCTGCCAGGTCGCCGCCTTGGAAGTGTCTACACCTGCCTTAATGAGTGCCTTCCTAACTGCCTGCCTGCTAACGCCTATCTCATCACTTATCATTTGCAACGAATACAGTCTGTCAAACCATAACTCTTTCGCTCTCTTCACGTCTGTTCTCATAATGTATCCCCCTTGATTAATTAATGATAATCAAGAGTACTCCCATTATGTTGACTTGTCAAGGACTTTCAATCAGTCCTCTTCGTCCACATCGGTAATCATTTCAGGCGCTTGGCCCTGCCCCCAGGTTATGTGTATGTTCGTGTCCTGTTGGATGTGGGTTGTATCTTGGTAGCCAAAGGAGCATTTGAGATCGAATATTGCTCCGATTGTGCTACCCTTCCCATCGACCATGCGCTGTACTCTCTGATTCTCAATAAAGGAGCGGGCTTTTTTGTAAGAGCGAAGCACGGAAGCGTAATGTGTAGCCTCTGCTTCATCCCTTGGTACGTGCTTCATCGCGTAGTGCATACCTTCCTTGCATGAGAAGCCCATAGCGAGAGCCAGTCCGGGGATGGTAGCCGATTCTTTCTGTTCGATGCATAGTGATAGGTAGTCTTGTATCGACTGTTCTATTTGTTGTGGGGATTGTTGGAGAAGTATGGGGAGTTCATCTTTAGCGGCTGAGTAGTTGCCTGGTCGGAATCTTCCTGTTGTGGGGTCTTTGTTTATTGGTGGGGTGAATGCGGGGAGAAGTGGAGTTGTGGCCTTGTCTGTGGCCTGGTCTTCTATGTCCATTGTGGTCCTTATCTGTATAAGGGTCTTGTTGTTTTCGTCGCTCCTGGTGGCCCTGGTGCGTCCTGATTTTGTGCTTTGTTCCGACTTACAGTGGAACTTATAGTATTTGTGTTGAAATGTCAAGGGGATTTTATTTTGTTATTTATTTTCTTTTTCTGTCATTATTTTCTTGACAAGTTCATTTGATAGGGTTATCTTAGATCAACAGTCAATGAGAACATTTAAGGGGAGGATTGAGGCATGGGCACATTTATCACTTTTGAGACGACACAAGCGGCGCGTGATCATCGTCATTCGTTTGGAACTGGTGGCTGGATCTTCGCTTCAGACGACCGGAAGATTATTATTCTCTTCCCGCCGGATATGTCGCCATCCAGTATTTTCAATCATCAATTAACAAAAGGGCTTTCCGGGGATCTTATCGGGAACGGTTGAAAGGGAGGGATCATGGGATGGGTACAGGCCACAAAAGCAGAGAGCGACTATTTTGAATCCCTGGAGGCCGAAGAGGTTTTAAGCCACAAAGCTGAGTATGCTTCGCAGTTTGATGGATCGTATGAGGCTGGTCGGGGAGATTACGAGGGCGCTATATTGGCGAGGGATGAATTCAATTCAGGTCGAATATCTTAAAGGGGAGGGAATACCATGCATAAAGATAAAAAAGGTTTAGGAGTAGGTGTTTATATGCTGGAAGGTGGCACACCTCATAAATTCAAAGGAGGAACGAAAACGATGAGAAAAGAATACACAGGAAACAGTTTCAAAGCGACATTCACGGATGAAAACGGCTATTTTTCCTTAACCGGGGATATTGGCGGAGGCGGGGGCGCAATAGGTGATGAACTGGTCAAGATTGATCCTCGTTTTAAAATGCTGAATGATATGCACTTGAGCAATGCAGATACCGGCGAACCCATGCACGCCCTTGAGAACGGTTACTATCATTTTAATAAAATGCCTGTCTTCCACAGTCTTGAGGATTATTGGAACATTGACAGATTGACCGACGACCAAAGGGACCGAATCAAATCAGCGATGCAGGAAAAGGCAGGGGTTTATTTCCCTATCAGGTGCAAAGAAATGATAAATGGGGTGCCCTTGTTTGAAGACACAAAGCAAGCGGTTTCCGCAGTTATGGAAGAAATTAGACCGACCTGGGAGCGGCAAGTCCAAGAGGTTCGGCGGATTGCTGAGTCTATCCCAGAAGACCTTACGGACATTGACGAGACGATCAGCCTTGACGATTTCAGCGAGCCCGAGAAAGTTCAGGCGCTGGCACAGCATTTGAAGTGCCATTTCTCTATTGTGGAAGAATCGGCTTATGACAATAACCTGTTTGAAGCAGAGGGATCCGACTGGCTTGTGGTCACGGATGACGAGGCGGAGACGCTATGGGATCAATCTCTTGATAATTACCTGGAAGAATGCGTTCTGCCGGACCTGCCGGAGAATATGAGAAATTACTTTGACGATGAGGCATGGAAACGAGACGCACGAATGGACGGGCGCGGCCATAGCCTGAACAGATACGACGGAGAGGAACACTTTGAAGTTGTGGATGGTGAAACCCATTACATTTATAGACAGTAACGGGGGACGCCATGACGGCAATAACCAAAGAGATCCAGACAGCGAGAGAAGAAAACGGATACTATCATATAACCTTTAGCGACGGCGAAACTTTGTTAACGCCTATCTCCAGGGCTGGTTCGATTCTGAGCCCTGAGCGGTTGGTGGATGTTAGGCGGATAGTTGAGAATTGGAAATAATCCAGACCGATCCCCGGCGGATACCGGGGGAAGGAGGAACCATGCGTTTTATACCTGGATACTGGGTTATAAGTTATAAAAACCCAACACAGAAAACATTACTTTATCAGGAGTTTAAAACCGAAAAAGAAGCGATGGCCGCACCTAAAGAGATAACCATTAAGAAATTAAAGTTTTCATTATATGGTGTCCACGGACAAACTTCGAATTAAACCGAGCGCCCCTGGTTCCGGCCAGGGGACCTCACCCGACGTCGGGGGGACCATTGTAATGACGACAACTGTAAACGAGCGGAAAACGAGCGAGAAAGGAGAACACCATGGCAAGAGAAGGAAACACGATCCAGATTAATATTTCGATACCGAAACCACTCAACGCTAAACTGAGGGAACTGGCTGAGAAAGAGAATCGGTCACTGTCGAACTACATCGCCAACCTGTTGATGCAAGTCATTGAAGAACCTGAATGATTGTAATGACGCCAACTGTGGATAACAAGCGAAAGGATATCGAACAAGCACTTTTACACTGGAGGGCAACATATGAGGACGATTATTTTTTTAATGGTTTTATTGTGCACTTCCCCTGCGTTATCGGAGAATATTAGTGTTATCAACCCTAATGGGTCTGTCAGTATTTATAAATCGACCAGAATATCGGAATCGAGAGTGCGGCTTATCAACCCTGACACTGGAGATACGAGTTTTAAGACACATGAAAAGGGTAGCAAATTGATACGGGACTTGGATACTGGAGAAGTATTAATTAGAATCGACAATAACTAATGCCCCACGATGTTAGAGCGACAACGAGCGAAAAAGGAGACACCATGAAACGAACGATAATTATTTTATTGGCAATCGTGCTTTTTCCTGTCGCGGCATTCTGTAGAAGTGATTGGGAAACGCGCCAGGACATTGAAGACATCCGACGAGCGTTAGAGTACCAGATATATCAGGAGAAATTAAGGTCTTTACGGGAAGAACGACACAACGCTGGAGCCGACGAACCCGTAGCACCATTCGGGAACACCCCTGATTGGTACAAAAAGGCTTATCGTAAACAAATGTGGGATGAGCGAGAAAGAAACTTAAGATAGCGAACGAGCGAAGGCCCTGCCGAAAGGTGGGGCCTTTTGCTGTCAAGCATATTTTACGATGGAACCATTTCACTGGACCGGATGTAGTCAACCACGGCCTCGCTCCACCCGTCAATGTGGGTCCATTTATCGTAGCCTATCCCGTTACGCTCAACGGATACATTGATAAGATAGTTCGTTTTTCCAAATGCGTTAGCTTTCAAAGGGCTGTCAGCAGATCCAAGACCGCAATCCTGTTCATCGGTTATGACAATAACCCGATCTGCGTAGCCTTCAGCCTTGAAAACAAAGTCCATGACTTGTTTTAAGAAAATACCTCCACCACCAAGAGGGCGGCACAGGTTGTAAATTGCATCTGACAATGCAAACCCTCTCCTTGCCGGTACTTTTTGGGTGGCATGGATTCGCCTACCGTCATCCCCAGCAGTAGCATAAATATAGGGGTCTTCACAAATTTCTCTGACAAGCACAGCTAAAGCACACGCAGCTTGGGCGCGGTCCATTGTTGATTTTGCAGAAACAGGGCGGCCATACATACTGCCCGAAACATCAACGATCAGGATGGTTTTACCGGGTATTTTGTTTTGCGTAGAACAACATCTGAGAAACGCTTCTTCAATTTGAGGTTCAAAGTCAACGGCAAATTTAGCGGCTGAAAGGAACCTGAACGGAAGGACTCTGCCCACATCACACTTCTGCATAGATTCTGACATAAGGGGCTTACCAACACCTGCCTGAATCATGTTTCTCAGGTTCCTCAAAAGGGCCATTGCTCCGAGCTTGTTTTCTTTTAACAGGCGTTCCCATGTACCCTTTTTGTCTTGACCTGAAGACAAGCCCACTTCCCATGTGTCGGGCGGTTCAAGCGTTCCATCAACCAGTTTCTTCCATACTGCTTCCTGTTCTTTGTCTTTCGGTTTGGCGTGGGAAAGAAACAGTACGTCCCGCAACTTTACGGCTCCATCACGGTTGTATTTCGCCAACTGATAGGCATCGAACTTCTGGAAAGCCCTGGCAAGACCTTTCTTAACTTGACCGGAAAGGGGCTGTTTGCCGTGCATCCAGTACATAGCCACGAACTCTGAAAGTTCATCTGCCCTTTGGATAATGGAGCCAAGAACATCGGCCACGAAAGGTTTATGGGTATTGATTCTTGCCATTTCCCGCGCAATAAGAAGCGGGGCATGGCGAAGTTTCATTTTCGCCCTGGCCTCGATAGCTATTTCGGAACACTTTTCAGGGGGGACTTGAGATACTAAAGACTGGATTCTGACCGCTATATCTTCGCCGTTTTCATAAAACGACTTTTCCCACAACATGCAGGACATAACAGACCGGCGCAACTGTAATTCAGGATTGATATGCGTTGCTTTCGCGCCTTCGTGGGTGTAGATAGGTTTCCGAGGAATGTTTACTTTCGCCATCGTTTTCTCCTTTCTTAAAAAAGAAGATCCGGGGAACAAGCGGTAACGGGTCTTTGCAAATTAACAGTTTGAAGTATCCGTAACCTGCGCCACCGGATCAGGTTTGATTTGCCGAGGAATAAACGGTCTGCGGTTATATTTCCCAAAGAAGTATCCGCAACCTTCGCCATCGGCAAAAATTGTATCGTGAGGGAACAGACGGTAAGGGAAATTTTAGCGCTCTACCAACTGAGCTACAGGGGCCGCAGCCCCCGGCTGGAATTGAACCAGCGACCGCTCGATTACAAGTCGAAGTAACCCTAACCTACGCCACTCACGATGATTTCAAAGAACAGACTTCACGCCTTCCAAGAATTTGTCAATGGCCCTCCGTATTAATTCCGCAATGGAGATACCAGTTTTCTTGGATAGCTTTTTGAGCTTCTTTATTTGCTCTTCAGCAAGGTGGAAATTGACTCGTTTCATTGGTATGTATTATATACACACTTAACATGGTAAGTCAAGGACTTTTTTTTCAAGCATATTTCTTGGATAATTCTTCAATCAAATTGCCGTTGTCGTTGGATTCGTGGAATGCGTAGAATTCCCCTTGCGTCCACTCGTCTAAATCGTAAGTGACATATATCTTCTTATCCTGCTCCACAATCCCCTTCAGGAATATCATTTTAACCGGCTTTTTAGGATCGATAAGCGTTGCCTGTGTTTTTTGCAGATGCTCTACGGCGAGGTTCACCATTCCTGCCGTGTCCAGAAACCTGTCGCGTTTGATCTTCACCGTTGTGCTGATCATCTCCATCTCCTGTCGATTGGTTAATGTTTAGATTAGACCTCATCTTATCGACCATCGTAGCCTGCCAAAACACTTCCCGGTATATTCTATTCGCGCTAACCGGCATAAGGGGTTCCATTTTCAGAGCCAGGTCTGCCATTTTTAGAGACAGTGCTAACAGCTCCGTGGCTATTGCCTGAATTGTGGCCTGTTCTGCGTTCATTGCCTCTCCCTTTACCCCGTTGTATGGGTTCCACTATTGCTGCGCAGTCACGTTGATCCTGTGGCGTTTGGGAACACATTTACAAGCCGGTATCGACCCGCAGATAACGCATGGTAACTTTTTCAACCATTCTTTGATTTCCGCCGGCGTTCGCTTGTGTAAGTTTCGCTTGTCGAATTTATCCATAGAATATGTCATCGTTCCCCCCATTTTAATCCAAAACTATAATTTCCATCTTCAATTTTTCTACCGTGTTGTCAAAGGCACGTTTCAACACTCCAGGGGTTATTTCCAAAGGGTAAACACTCCCAGCCCTGCCCATGCCAGCCATCACACAATCCGCTATCATATCCAGCACATCAACCAGTGTCACGTCATCCGGTACTCCATCAGCCTGTAAAAGATGGTGCCTGTTTATCTTCCGGTGCTTATCCCACCATTCTGTCTGCTTGAAGCCGGTAAGAAAATCGGAGTGGAACCCATCCAGGTCCGTAAGTTTATCAAAGTCATGGTTTTTGGCGGATGTGTCCATCAACCCCTTAAAGAAGTCCATGCCTTTTCTAACATCGTCAATATGCTGTTTACTGCTTGTCCTTAGTTGGTCTTTCGTCACTTTCGACCAGTCACACGTTCTTGTGTCCGCCGTTTCGCTCTTCTTGATAGTAATCATCGTTCCCCCCATTTCGCATTAAAGGCTTGAGTATAAACCGTACATTTCTTTCCGTTACGTTCAAACGTCCCCTTGCCATTCTCCCACACGGCGGAATTGATGCCATGATAGGCGTGAGCACGGCTTTCCTTTTGAGTAGCCACCCGGCATGAATCCGGATCATGGCCTATCGGTGGGAATACGGATAGCCAGACGGATAGGATTAGGATTACTGGTATCATCCCACCCCTCCCCCGGCCTGTCGTTGCCTCATTGAGCCTATATTCGTTTCATATCCGTAATCCCCATCGGATCTACCCGCTATCCGGCTTTTCAGCTTGTGATGGTAGCCACACCAGAACCTATTTGGCCCCCGGTCTGATTTGCACCCCGGAACAGTGCATTGATTCGGCCCTTTCTTTTCAACCTTGACCGTCTTAACTATCCGCATAATCGGAGGAGCCACTTTTTTGACTTTCGGGATGGTCTTGTCCCTTTTCCTACACTTCTTTTCAATCTCGTAATTGTGTTTCCTTTTGCAGTCCGGAGATTTACATATCACGGCCCGTAAAGGCAGGTCGGTTATATCGGCGCCGCAGAGGTAACAGAACCGTGGCCTGTTTAAATCCACATCGTTATGCTCCCGGTATCGGTTCCTGGCCCTTCGGCGGTTCTTTTCCTCCCTACATTCCGGTGAACAGGTTTTTGCGTTCCTTGCCTTGCTGGTGAACTTCGTCCCGCATATTACGCATTTACCTTTTGTCATGATTCCCCCTTCTTCACCCGCGGCTTCCGCAAAGCATTGTTGGCCAGCATGGAAAGTTTGTTTTTCGCTTTCCGTGAACACTCTTGGCAAAAGTCCTTGTCCTGGTTCAGCGTGATACAAATAGTCCCCTCGTCCGACACAAGTTCAAATTCTTTGTCCATAGCTTCTTCGTTTACCTGCTCCCCGCAGTTTTTGTAGTCACAGACTCTCACGACTGCCATTTTTTTCTCCTCCAAAAAAAAAGCCCGGCCAAATATCGTTTGCGATGAATGAAATCCTTTCGGACATTCCGATATCTGACCAGGCTACTGAATTTTTATTTATTTCACTCATCGCATAATCACCATACTAAAAATTCACCCCAAAGTCAAGTTTTTATTGCCTACCATGAAAGTACCCTTGATTAGGTATAAGGTACTTTTGAAAAATAGACGTGGTACCACCTTTTTAGAATCATATCATGTATTTATATCAATGTACCACACGTACCACATCGGGGGGCTATAGAGCGCTCAGGCTTTAAAACCATTTTTATGATAAAAAAACACAAAATATATACAATTAACATTTAATCCTCATGTATTATATAGATAACATAGTACCAAGGGTACTTTGATATAAGTATATGTATTTTTTACAAAAAGTAGGTACCACTTCTCGTACCACGTCTTTTTGAAGATAGGGTACGTGGTACCATTTTATCATCAAAACTGGCAGGTACCACGTCTCTGAAAGCCCACCAAACAGCTCTTTTTGTTTTTTAATTTCAAACACTTGATTATTTCCGTCCGTCCATTTTAAACTCGGGTGGCGCGATAAAAACAAAAACCCCAAAAGCGGACAAATGCTCCAAATCTTCTCTAAAAAACTCAAAACGGGATATTTTGTTTAGCGATTTCAGCAAGTTCCTTGTTTTCCCAAGCCTTTTGTTTGCCGAATCTTATCCCAAAACTCCTTTTCCACTTTGGCCGTTCCCATTCGGATTCGCTGTCAAGGATGGCAGATATTCTCATTTGGTCCATTCTTTTTATCTGCTGTTGCGGGTTCATTCCCAGACAATCTTCCCAGACTTCAGATATACAAACCTTATCTCGCGGGGCTACATCGTTCTCATTGAACGATCCTAATTTCGTGTCATACCGATCTTTGGGAGCCTGAGTTCTCAACCATTCATTGATACGACCTCCCCATACATCCGACTCTCTTTTGTCCTCCTGCTCATCAAAAGCTATTCTCTGAGCAGCTTCTGATAAGCAAGCTGATTTACCCTGCACCCACAATACCCCATATGCCTCCGCCCAAAGCTGGTCGACTTCGCTTCTCAATTTCTTATAATCAAGATCCTTGACATTGCACCAGACCGGCCACCATCGCCTGTTCCCTGTCGAGTCTTTCAGAAACTCGTCCCGGTTGGTTGAACCGAAGAAAACCTGTTGTCTTTCAAAAACAGTGGCTCTCCGGTCGTAAGACAAACGAACCTTCGTAAACTGATCCGACAGGAACGACTTTTGTTGTTCGAGCTCGCTTTTATTGACTGCCGATAGCTCCGTTATTTCTATGATCCACTTGCCTGCTATCTGTTCCATCGCCTTTTGTGAATCGAATGATGTGAGCGTTCCGTACCATTTTCTAAGCCCCAGCTCTCTTATGAACGTAGTCTTTCCTATTCCTTGAGCGCCTCCCAGAACGATGCATGTGTCGAACTTGAATCCTGGTTGGAACACTCTATGGACTGCTGCCGACATCAGGCACAGAGCGGCCTCCCTGGTGTAGGCGTTATCTTCTGCGCCCATGTAGTCGATGAGCATTGTCTCTATTCGCCTGACCCCATCCCATTCGAGCCCCTCTAAATATTCCCTTACCGGGTGGTAGCTGTGAGCGTCTCCAACAAAGGTTATGGCGTCTTCCACCTTCTGAGGAGGGAAGTCTGTGTTATACGTTTTGTCTATGTATTCCCTGAGCCTGAGAGAATCCAGGTTATCCCATTCTCTTGCTTTCCCTGTCGTCTTGTCTATGATCTCGATGCTTTGTGAAAACTTATTGTGTTGTATGGTCCCGGTCGTCTTTGGATCGTTCTCTATAATGACAGCCGCATTGACATAGGTTGTCTTTATTGTTCCGGCGTTATCGGTCTTTAACTCGGAAAACCATTCTTTTCCTTCCTCGTTGACCCCGAACGAATCAAAATCCTCGAGCCCTATATCAATCCCACTCTTGACTAAATCAATCTTGACCCCATCAACCCCTCGCGCCCACTCGATCATCTCCTTATAAGAAGGGAGCTTGCTGGTGGTGATCTCCGGCCCTTGATCCTTGTCGAGATCCCCGAACTTGTGCAATCTAAGGAGGTCGAAACTGTTCAGACATTGCCCCCCGGCGATATCCGAGTTGTGATTACTGAAGCAAAGCTCTCCATAGACCACTAAGCCCTTCGTGCTGGTCCCTTCGACGTATGTGTAACGGTCGCCACCCTCGAACTTGTACACATCGCTAAGATGGTCTTTCAGAGCGTCTCGCATGGATATGTTGCGGCATAAGGCCCCAACGATGCCTTTCTTCTCAAGTGGATTGGCCTGTTTGCTCATCATTCGGTCGAAGGATTTCGTCTCACGGGAAGACCTGGGCCATAGACCGACATCCTTCCATGCGTCGTCACCCCCATAAGCGTTCAGCACCTTGTCTACCGGGAGGAAGGGCGCGTCTTGGTGGAAGAAAACGTAGTCCCCGTCCGCAGGAGTGCTCGGCCAGTAGAACAATCTATTACTTTCGTAGGATGAATCGTCGAACCACTCGATGCCGACCTTATCGGCCATCCTTCTGGCTATGGGTTGGTACTCGTCGGCTGTCATCACGCGATCAGGCCAAATCAACAATCTATATCTGGGATTCTTGGGTGCGTGACTGTGAGTAGAGTATATCGTGAAAGCAAATTGCACTTTTTGTTTAATGACTTCAAGGGTTTTGGTATTTCCGTAGTCTATGTCTAAGGTTATGAAAGAGCGATTGGCAACAGAATCTTTGCTCCTATTGCCCCCCTTGAGCATACCACCCACAAAAGCCCCAATGTCTTTCAAATTATCCCGTTCGTTTTTCGGAAGTTCCTTGAATTCCTCAACATTTTCTTGTGTTCTGGTTGTGATGGATAATTTCTGTACCAGCTCTGAGACGAGCATTGACTTGTTGGCCCACTTCTTGGCCATTCGGGATGATGCGGTTGCGAGGTTGACTTCTTTGTCGTAGCGCAATGGCGCTGCGGTCTCTGGGGCAGGGTCGTTGTTCGAATCGTGTGCCATACGCTATTCCTCTTTAAATTGACTGACCGCATAATTGCGGTCAGCTTGAAATGGTTTAAATATCCTCGTCTCCTACGCCCATGATGGCCTCCAGGACGGTCTCGTGGTAGGTGTTGACCTTGCCATATCGGATATGTTTTGCTGTCCCCATGGCTATGCCTCGCACTCTGGACAAGCCTGCTGCTGCCTTACCCAGTCTATAGGCCAGTTCGTTTGGCAGTTTGAGGTTGATAAGACTGGCCCATGCAGAAATGGTGAAGTAGTCCGCCTCGGTTTTGGCATTGAGTTCCAGGTTCCTGACCTTTTGCGCTGTCTGAGCCTGCTGCGCTTCCAGCTCCTCCTGTCTTTGAGCCATCTCCAGAAACATCTGAGCTTGCTCCACCAGGGACCTTTTCGGAGCAACCTCGCCCTTGGCGATCTTTTCGCACTTAAGAAAGTATTGGCGGGCTTCTCGACCCTTATCGGTTCGCTCGACCATGGACAATTCTTTGGCCATGTCGAGGCTGAGATGGTACTCAGTTGGTTTTGGACCACGTTTTGAATTATAGTTATTTTTATCTATAATTTCTTCATCGTCGATCATAACAAAATCAACATTTTTAATGAAATCATACGTGGCTATTCT
>FLOH01000983.1_pt1 | contig 48617 bp, 40 predicted proteins | sample 756751 | NCBI WGS metagenome assembly FLOH01 (sample SAMEA4026879, study PRJEB14308) | marine metagenome | biome: coastal water; material: water | depth 74 m | reverse complement strand
CCGGGCCGATGTCCGGCGACCCGATCGACGTCGTCGCGGAGATCATCAGTGTCCGCAGCGACTCTGCCCAGTCGCTGTTCGGGCTCGGCGACCCGAACTTCCCGCTCGGTAGGACGGCAGCGATACGCGTGGGCGGCATCGAGATCGTCATGGCCACCGTCCGATCGCAGGTCTTCAGCCGCCACGTGTTCACCGACCACGGAATCGACCCCCTGACACGTCGGGTGCTCGTCGTGAAGAGCACGCAGCACTTCATGAATGACTTCGGCCCGATCGCGGCGCACGTCATCCGATGTGACGGACCCGGCACGTTGACTGCAGACCTGTCGACCCTGCCGTACCGGCACGTACGCCGCCCGATGCTGGGACTCGACCCAGTCGACACCGTCGAACTCGAGGCAATGGCGCCCGTTCCGGCGCGGCCCCGTCGACGAGATCGGCAGATCGTGTGAGAACCGACGTCGTCGTCGTCGGGGGCGGAACGGCAGGCAACGTCGTTGCTGCGCGGCTCGTCGAGGCCGGCGCATCGGTGGTCGTGTGCGAGGCCGGCCCCGACTATGGCGCGCTCGACGAGGGCCGATGGCCGTCTGAGCTGCTCGACGCTACGACGCTGCCCACGAGCCACGACTGGGGGTTTACCGGCGAGTCGGCCGATGGACGAACTTTGGAGTTCGACCGGGCGAAGGTGATCGGCGGCTGCTCCTCGCACAACGGCTCGACGATGTCGATCGGATGGTCAGGCGACTACGCATCGCTCCCTCCGGGATGGTCTGTTGACGCGTTGCGACCTGCGGTTGACCGAGCGATCGAACGCACGCGGGTACACGTTCCCGGCGAGGACGACATCCAGCCCTTCCAACGCGCATTTCTGGATGCGTGCGCGTCGCTCGGTGTCATGCGCACCGATGACCTGCTCGATCCGAAGGGTGGGGTCGGGGTCAGCCTGAGCCCGGTGAACGTGGTTGACGGCAAGCGATGGAACACCGCGATCGCCTACCTCGATCCCGTGCGGCAGTCTTCGGGCCTGCGCGTCATCGATCGATGTCTGGTCGACCGCGTCGAGTGTGTCGGCGGCAGAGTGGTTGGCGTTCACACGCTTGTCGACGGTCGTCCACTCCGCATCGGCACCGACCTCGTGGTGCTTGCCGCTGGGACATACGGCACGCCGGCGATCCTGCTGCGCTCCGGCCTCGGGCCGGCATCGGACCTTCGATCCGTCGGCGTCGACGTCGTGGTCGATCTGGCCGGTGTGGGCCGGCTCGTGCAGGACCAACCGGTGCTGCGCCTCGAGTTCGCGTCCACCGCTCTTCTCGACCGCGAGCTGGCTGCGTTCGCGGCGTGGCGCGGGTTCCTGCCCGAAGAACAAACCGTCGCCAAGCTCGCGAGTTCGACCGCGAATGCGCCGTTCGACACGCACGTCTTCCCGTGGATCGAACCGGCCGAGGAAGGTACGTGGCGGTGTGTGGTTCCCATCGGGCTGCTCCGGCCCGATTCGTTCGGCTCGGTCCGGCTGGCCGACTCAGATCCAACATCGGCCCCGGTGATCGACCACCGATACCTGTCGACGGCGTCAGACGTCGAGCGGCTCGTCGAGTTCGTGCCCTGGGTGCGTGAACTCGTCCACACCGACGCACTGCGCGGCTACGTCGGGCCGGCCCAACGATTCCCCGAGGACGAGCCTCAACGGTGGGCGATGCGACACCATGTTCATTACTGGCATCCGACCGGGGGTGCCGGCCTCGGCGATCCCGACGACGAGTTCACCGTCTGCGACGCAAGAGCCAGGGTGCTCGGAGTCGAAGGCCTCGTCGTCGCGGACGCGTCACTCTTCCCGCGTGTTCCGCGCGCCACGACGGCGTTGCCGGTCACAGCGATCGGCGAACACGTCGCGACGAAGCTGACCGGTTGAGCCGGGTGATGACCCGGCAGGAGCATTCGGGTTCAGATGGCCTTTCCAGGGTTGAGGAGGCTGTTCGGGTCGAAGAGCGCCTTCACCCGACGCTGCACTGCGAGGTGCGTCGGATCGATCTCCTGCTCCAGATATGGCCGCTTCAGGGTGCCGACGCCGTGCTCGGCAGCGATGGTGCCGCCCAGACGGAGCGCCAGTTCGACGATGTCGGCGAACGCGCGACGGGCTCGCTCGACCTCCATCGGGTCGGCGCCGTCGAACACCAGTAGCGGATGCATGTTGCCGTCGCCGGCATGGCCGATCGTCGGGAGCCGGATGCGGTTTCGCTCGCCGATCTCCACGATGCCTTCCAGCAGTTCGGGAAGGCGTTCTCGCGGCACTGCCACGTCCTCGGGCAGCATCGCCACGCCGAGTTGCTCGAATGCCGACCACACGCGACGGCGCACCTCGATGAACATGTCCCCCTCTGCGGCGTCGGTCACGTGGTACACCTCGGTCGCGCCGTGACCGGTGCAGATGGCGGCGATCGCCCCGATGGACTCGGTTGCGCCGTCCCCCACGGTCTGGGTGAGCAGCAAGCACGCCGCTGTCGTGTCGAGACCCATCGAGTACACGGCATCGACTTGCTGCAGCGAGGCCTGATCGACGATCTCCATCAGCGTCGGCTCGTGACCGGCCGTGAACACGTCGACGATTGCGCGTCCGGCCGATGGAAGGTCGGAGAAGTAGGCAACGGCCGTGCACGGCGCTGGCGGTTGTGGGAGGAGCTTCACGGTGACCTCCGTGATGACGCCGAGGACACCCTCGGAGCCGACGAAGACGCCGGTGAGGTCGAGCCCGGTGGTGCTCTTGAGTGTGTGACGACCGGTCCGGATGACCTCACCCGATGCCAGCACCACCTCGAGGCCGATGACGTAGTCGCGCGTGACGCCGTACCGAACGCAGCAGAGTCCCCCGGCGTTGGTGGCGACGTTGCCACCGATGCTGGAGGTTTCGTACGAGGCGGGATCCGGCGGATAGAACAGACCGACCTCGGCGACGGCTCGTTTGAGATCACCGTTGATCACCGCCGGTTGCACACGAGCCATGCGGTTGACGGTGTCGATCTCGAGCACCTGGTTCATGCGATGCAGTGACAGGATGATGCAACCGTTGGATGCGTTCGCACCGCCGCACAGCCCAGTTCCCGCACCTCGCGTCACCACCGGTGCGTCAGCAGTGCGAGCAGCGTCGATGCACGCCACCACATCGGCCGTGGAACGCGGCATCACCAGCACCGCCGCAGCGCCGGCCTGCTCGAAGATCGCCCGGTCGTGGCTGTATGCGGCGATGACGTCCGGGTCGGTCTCGATGCAGTCGGCGGCCAGGCGGCCCTGCAGTTCGTCGATCAGCGTCACGTGTCCCCGATCGGCAGTTCCAGGCGTGGGGCCGCGTCGGCGTCGTGGAGCACGGAGACGTGCGCCGCTGGGGCATCGTCTGGGCGACCGTGACCGAACGGCGTGAGCTGGATGGCGTAGGCGTGGCGGATCGCGATGCGCAGGCGACTGCCAGCCCGTACTGTGCGCTGGCACCACTTGAACGCGCTGAACGTCACATCGGTGGGCGCACCCGGCTCCAGGTAGTCGTGCGTGCCGTCGAGGTGGCGGCAGCTCAGCCGGAGGACATCGCTGCTGAGAAAGATCGAGTCCCCTTGCGGGGTGAGTTCGTGCAGCATCACCACCAGGTCGGCATCGGGCTGGTCGCACACGACACGCAGGTGCAATTGTGGTTCACCGACGATCGTGATGTCGTCGGCGAGCACCGATGAGGTGTACACCAGACCCTGCCCATCGATGTCGGAGACGACGCGGGGGTTGGTCGGGTCGTTCCCGGCGACCGACATGAGGAAGTTGTTCATCGGCTGACCATGGAACGGCGAGTCAGGGCCGCTGCCTGCGGGTCGAGGCCGCAGCTCAGCCTCGTGCGTGCGCATGTCGAACGGGTCGCAGGAGAACGAAGCGGTCGGGCCGTCGGCCGGTGCCTCGGCGATGAAGCCCGAGTGAGTCGCGTCCATCGGCCCATCGACCGAGCGGAGGTGTTTGACTGCCCGCCCAGCGGTCGCGGCGTCGAGTGACGGCGCTCCGATCCATCGTTCGTCGCCGGTGAGATACAGCATCACCCTGTCCTGCAAGAAGGCCGGGGGCGGGGCGCCGTGCAGGATGTGACGAAGCCAATCGCGGCGAAGCTCGGGCAGGTTCGTCGTCGCATCTGGTCCGAAGGTGAGTTCGCCGACGCTTCCCTGGCCGAAGTGACACCCCATGTGGTCCCACGGGCCGATCACGAGGTGGCTCGCCGCGATCACCTCAGCCGGTGCGTGTTCACAGAACCGCCGCCAGTTGAAGATGGTGCCCCCACTGCTGTCGTCGTACATCCCGGTGATCGACAGCACTGGGACTGTCGTGGCGGCCAACTGTGCAGGCTGGGCGCGGTACTTCTCCCAATACGGCCCAGGCTGGGCGCGGTCGACGTGTTCGAGGGTCGACTCGTTGACGGGTGCCCCGGCACGAGCAGCGGCTTCCACCAGCGAGGTGCCGGCAACTGCGGCGTCGTACAGGTGCCGGTGCCAGTTGGCGGCGTCTGCGTTGATGGTGAAGTGGGTGGCACGATTGCTCACCAGCCTCCCCCAGCCGAAGTCGTACAGGGAGGGAACGCCACCCTTGGGGACGTCGATGCCGAAGCCACTCGTGGAATCGGGTGTGGCCGCCTTCAGCGACGGTGGAGCGGCGGCGAGGATGAGGTACTGGTTGGTGCCGGTGTACGAGCCGCCATGTAGCGCCACGTTGCCGTCGCACCATGGTTGGGCCGCGATCCATTCGACCGAGTCATAGCCGTCGAGAGCGTCGCGCAAGATCGGGACGAAGTCACCGTCGCTGTTGCCACGGCCGCGAACGTCAATGGCGACGTAGGCGAAACCATTGGAAGCCCAGAACACACCATCATCGTTGAGGTGATCGACCCCGTAGGGAGTGAGCTCCATCACGGCGCTCACCGGAGCGACCTGGCCGCGCGGGCGCCACAGCGCAGCGTGCAACGACAGGCCGTCGCGCATCGGGACACGGACACCGATCGCGGTGACCACAGACTGCGACGGCAAGTCCGCAGACTCGAGGCTGCTGTGTACGGACATGGTGATCACCCTTCATCGTTTGTAGTTCGTCGTTCTAGTCGGGTCGCCCCACCGCGACCACGGACATGCGCGTTGCAGCGCGCAGAGTGGGCAGGCCGCCTTCGACCCCCGAGCCCGACCAGCCGACCGATTCAGCCCCGGCGCGCGGGTCCGATGGTGGGTCGAGATGCGGATTCACGGTGACCCACGCTGCTCGGAGACAGTCGGCCAGTCGATCGATCTCAGCGTCGTCGGTGCTCCACCCGGTTGCCACCAGTCCGTACGACGTGGCGTTCGCGAGTTCGATCCCGTGAGCGGTCGACGTGCAGCGAGTCACGGCCAAGACCGGGCCGAACACCTCCTCGGTGAACAGTTCGAGATCGGGTTCGACGTCGATGACGATCGTCGGCGGGTAGTAGAAGCCCGGTCGTGGTCCCGACGCTCCTCCAGTCACGATCCGCGCTCCGGCCGACGATGCGGCGTCGACCATCGCCTCGACCCTTCGGAGGTGCTGCTCGCTACCGAGCGGACCCGCCTGCACACCGGTGCCGGTCGGATCGCCAGGGGTCCACGACGCCACACGAGAAACCAGCAGATCGACGAGTTCGTCGTGATGGCGCTCGTGGACGATGAGTCGGGATCCGGACGAACACACCTGGCCGGCGCACCAGAAGATGTCGGCCGCGACCGCGTCGGCGACGACGTCGAGATCCGGTGCGTGCTCGCCCACGACGTGGGCGGACTTGCCACCAAGTTCGGTGAGCACCGGCGCAAGACCGCCAGCAGCGGCGCCAGCGAGGACAGCCCGCCCGGTCGTCACCGATCCGGTGAGGTTGACCTGCCCGATGTCACGATGGCGCACCAGTGCGTCACCGACCACGTTGCCCAGTCCGACCACGACGTTGAGCACGCCGTCGGGCACACCGGCTTGCGTCGCGAGTTCGGCGAGCAGGTTGGCGCTCGCCGAGGCGAGTTCGCTCGGCTTGAGCACGACGGTGTTGCCCACAGCGAGGCATGGCACGGTCTTGGTCAGAGCCACGAAGAACGGGAAGTTCCACGGCGCGACGACGGCGATCACGCCGCGTGGGACGCGCCGTGCCGGCGCAAAAACGTCGTCGTCGACTGCCGGCAACATCGCAACCGTGTCACGAATGAACGCCGTGGCGAGCGCGACATCCGCGCGTGTCACGTCGATCGGGATGCCGATCTCGAGGGTGTCGAGCAGCGCGATCCGATCGGCGTAGTCCTCGATCAGCGTCGCCAATTCCAACAGGCAGCTGACGCGAAGGTCACGGTCGTGTGCCCAGTGCGTATCGTGGAATGCGCCCAGGGCCGATGCAACGGCTGCGTCGACGTCCTCGGGATGCCCGGCGGGGAGGTGCCACAGCGTCGTCTCGGTCGCTGGGTTGACCGACGCCAGCTCTTCTGAGCTTCTGGATGGTACGTGGTCCCCATCGATGTACGGCGTCAGGTCTGGCGGGGCGGCCGCCAACGCCTGCCGAACGTCGTCGGTCTCCGTTGTGGGAGGGTTCGTCACAGTCGCTCCTGATCAATTACGTAGTTTATTTACGCATCGTACCGTAGCACGGACAGGTGGGCTCACCTCGACCAGGTGAACGGGTAGTTGTGGTCAGACGCGAAGCGGGCTTCGTCGGTGACACGAAGCGGAGCGAAGGTGTCGATCATCACGGCCACTTCTGCGGTGGCCGCTTGGTCGAGACTTGCTTCGATGCTGCCGGGCTGTGGGCCGTGGACGAATCCTGCGGGATGAAACGACAGTGACCCGATCCCGATGCCGGACCCGGCGCGGCTCATGAAATCCCCCTCGGAGTAGAAGAGCACCTCGTCGGAATCGGTGTTGGCGTGGTGGTACGGCACTTTGACAGCATCGGGGTGGAAGTCGAACAGCCGTGGCACGAACGAGCACACGACCGCACCGGGCAGTTCGAAGGTCTGGTGGACGGGTGGCGGCTGATGGATGCGGCCGACGATCGGCTCGAAATCGCCGATGTTGAACGCGTGGGGATAGACGCACCCGTCCCAGCCGACGACGTCGAACGGATGATCGCGGTGCACGTGACATGACCACCCGGCCCGATTGCGAACCAGAACCGGTACCGAACCTCCCTCCTCGATGATCAGCTCTTCTGGCGCTCGAAGGTCGCGCTCGCAATAGGGAGCGTGTTCGAGAAACTGCCCGAATGTGGAGAGGTACCGCGACGGCGGCCGCACGTGTCCACGACTGGCGACAACCAGCGTGCTCAGCTCAGTGTCGACGATCCAGCGATGTGTCGTCGACGCCGGCACGACGACGTAGTCGCCCGGACCGACATCGAGACGACCGAACACCGACTCCAGGCGACCACTGCCCCGCTGCACAAAGATCAACTCGTCGCCGATCACGTTGCGGTACAGCGCGCCGTCATTCGATGCGACGGCCCACGAGATCTCGATGTCGTCGTTGGCGAGCAGCACGGTCCGGCCTGTCACGAGATCGTTGCGCGTGGACGTGAGGTTCGACGTGCGGATATGTCGAGGCGTGAGGGGGGAGTCCGCTGTGGCGGGACCGCTGTCGGGCGGATCGGCCAGCGGCTCGATCGCGTCCAGCGCCGACGGCGAATTCCGGTGGTAGAGCAGACTCGAGTCGGAGGAGAAGCCGGCCTGGCCCATCAGTTCCTCGGTGAGACGATTCCCGGAAGCGTCCAGGTGATGGGTGTGGCGCTTTGCTGGGACGTTGCCGAGTTGTCGGTAGTGGGCCATGTCAGTGCTCCGTTGTCGTGAGGTGTCCGGGTGTGATCGTGCCGGTGACGCTGCCGAGGCCGATCCTTGAGCCAGGGTCCGACCCCGCCCATCCTCTGATCGTGATGCGATCGCCATCGAGCAGGAACGAGCGGGTGGTCCCGTCGGGAAGCGGGATCGGTCGTTCGCCGCGCCACGACTGTTCGATCAGGCTGCCTTCCGAACCGGGGATCGGCCCCGACACGGTGCCGGACGCGAAGAGATCACCGGCCCGCAGGGACGCTCCGTTCACGGTCATGTGCGCCAGCTGCTGGGCGGCGGTCCAATAGATGTCGGCGAAACCGGTGCGCGCGATGACGATGGGCTCGCTGCCCGAGGCGCGCATGGTCTCCGATTGCACAAGCACCTCCAGATACAGATCGAACCCCGTGGCACCGGTCGCGTGGAGATAGTTGGCGACCGGCGGGTCCTGCTCGACCGGCTCGACCCGGTACGGCTCGAGCGCGTCGAGGGTGACGATCCAGGGCGACATCGAGGTGGCGAAGCTCTTTCCCAGGAACGGGCCGAGCGGCTGATACTCGTATGCCTGGATGTCGCGCGCTGACCAGTCGTTGATGAGACACACTCCGAACAGGTGGTCATCGGCGTCGGCCACCGCGACCGGATACCCCCGATCGGACGGCGCTCCGACGACGAAGCCGACCTCCAGTTCGATGTCGAGCGCGTTCGACGCCCCGTACTGTGGGCCGCCGGCGACCAGTCGAAGCCCATGGGGACGGGGGATGTCGGCGCCGTCGGGGACGATCGTTCCCGATCGACCGTGGTAGCCGATGGGGATGTGGCGCCAGTTCGGCATGAGCGCTTCACCATCGGGCCGGAAGAGCCGGCCGAGATTCGTCGCGTGATGCAGCGACGAATAGAAGTCGACATAGTCACCAACCGCGATGGGCAGCACCATCGTCAGTTCGTCGATGGGTACCAGCAACGGCGAAAGTTGGGCCTCGCGAGTCCGATCCGTGAACAACTCCATCAGGCGTCGGCGAAGGGCACGGTGAGCGGATCGACCCGCCGCGGCGAAGCCGTTCAGGGTCCCGCCGGCGTCGAGGAGTCCGTATTCGGCGGGCGAGTCGTCGAGGAAGCCCGTGCCCGCGGCCTCGGCGAGGTCGAGGGCCTGGTCGCCGATGGCGACGAACGCGCCGACGGTTCCATCGGTCCTTCGACCGACCCCGAGCGGAAGGTTGTGCAGCGGGAACGGTGAGCCCGGCGGGACGTCGACCCACGAGTCGGTCTCGGCGAGAGATGCACTCATCGGACGAGCCCGTCGAGTTGGTCGGCGTGCTCTCGGTAATGACCCGTCACGAAGTGACCGAGGAATGCCCAGAGGTCCATCTCGCCCAGCGTCTCGTGGATGCCGCGCCGTGACCAATCGGCGGTGGTCATCTCGGCGAGGTCGGCGCGGAACGCTGCGACATGGTCAACGACCGCGGCGTGGAGTCGGTCGATTGGTTCGTTGCGACCCGACTCGATCATCGCCCGGCGATGTGGGTCGCGCTTGGTGCGGCCGAAGGGGACCGGGCCGTCGATGACCGCGTCGACGATCGTGTGCAGCTCGCGACGCCAGTACGCCCCGAACTCGGCGAGGTGGGCCCAGAGTTGGCCCTCGTCCCACCGTTCGCCCGTGGGTTCGTCGGGGTCTGTGAATCCGGCGGTCCGCCCCGATTCCGCATGTTGGCGGAGCCGTCCTCCGACCACGTCGAGCTGCGTCAGCTCATCCGCGACTCGGCGGGCGAGGTCACCGGTCGGAAGCCCCCACTCGACGGCATCGAGATTGACGGATACTGCGTGGAACGCGTCGAGGAATCGATCGTTCGACGCCTGGTCGGCGATGGTGACGCGAACACCGACATCGGAGAAGACCCGGGTCACGACACCAAGTCGTTCGAGTTCGACACCGATGACGATCGACGAACGCCCGGCCGGCAACCACACGAAGTTCCCCTGTGGCTCGGGCACCATCCATCCGGATCTGCGAAGGCGGTCAGCGACTCTCGAACGTTCGGCCACGACTGCGACGACCCGGGCCCGCAACTCGTCGGGTGAGGCAAGACTGGCGATGGCGGCCGCCTGGCCGATGCCGTTGACCACGAATGGTATGAGCGTCCGGTCGATGACGTCGATCACCTCGGGTCGAGCGATCGCGTAGCCCACGCGAAGTGCGGCGAGACCATACGCCTTGGAGAAGGTGCGCAACACCACGACGTTGTCGAACTGCTCGACGAGTGCGACCGAATCGACCACGCGCGAATCTGTCACGAACTCCCGGTACGCCTCGTCGATGACGACAAGACACGACTGGGGAACCCGTTCGACAAATGCGGCAAGGTCGTCGGTGCCGACGGCCGTTCCGGTCGGGTTGTTGGGATTGGCGATGAGGACGAGCTTGACCACCGCCGCACTCTCCCGAACTGCGTCGGCAAGCGCTGGGAGATCGAAACTCTGGCGTCGGAGAGGTGCCTGAGCGATCTGCGCGCCCATGAGCGACGCGAACATCGGATAGGCCTCGAACGAGGGCCAACAGAACGCGACGGCGTCGGCTGGATCGGCGTAGGACAACACGAGCTGTTGGAGCAGTCCGACCGATCCGGGCCCGACCGTCACGCGATCGACCCCGACGTCGTTCGACGCAGCGATCGCCTGGCGGAGCATCGTGGCCCGATGATCCGAGTACAGATTGGCGTCGCCGGTCGCTTCGGCGATGGCGGCGACCACACCCGGCAACGGGCCGGACACCACTTCGTTCGATGCCAGTTTGATGACGTCGGCGATCGCGTGCTCGGCGGCGACCTCCGCAGCCGAGCGTCCCGGCCGGTAAGCCGGAAGGTCGAGGACTGCGTCGCGCGGACTGCCGATCACAGGTGGCCTCGACGCTCCTGCTCTCGTTCGATCGACTCGAAGAGAGCTTTGAAGTTCCCCTCGCCGAAACCGGTCGCTCCGCCACGCTGGATGATCTCGATGAACACGGTCGGACGGTCGGTGATCGGCTCGGTGAAGAGCTGCAAGAGGTGCCCGTCCGATTCGCTGTCGACGAGGATGCCGAGCTGCTCGATCGCGTTCCATGGCACCTCGAGGTAGCCGAGTCGGTTGCGCACGTCGTGGAAGTACTCCTCGTTCGCTTCGAGGAAACGCACACCGCGTGAACGCAGAGCCCTGATTGCCTGGACGATGTCGCCGGTACCGAGGGCGATGTGTTGCACGCCGGGGCCGCGGTAGGTGTCGAGATACTCCTGGATCTGGCTGCGCTTGAGTCCGTCAGCGGGTTCGTTGAGCGGCATCGTCACACCGGCGTCGTTGGTGACCACGGTGGAGCGCAGCGCGCTGTACTCGGTGGCGATCTGATGCTCGTCGAAGTGGCGGAGCTGCCGGAAGCCCATCACGTCTTCGTAGAACGCGACCCATTCGTCGAGTTTGCCGATCTCGACGTTGCCCACCACGTGGTCGATGCGATCGAGACCCACGGGTTGGCCGGCCGGCATGGGTGGCAGGCCTGTCGTGACATAGCCCGGGCAGTAGTGACCGCTGTAGTCGCGTCGGTCGACGAACGTGTGCTTCGTCTCTCCGTACGTTCCGATCGCCGCGAGCCGCAACGTGCCGTGCTCGTCACTCAGTTCATACGGTTCGCTGACCGAACGAGCACCGCGGGCGATCGCCGCTTCATAGGTCATCGTCGCGTCGTCGACCACGAATGCGAGGTCCTGTGCGCCGTCGCCGTGCTCACGCACGTGCGTCCAGATCGGCGAGTCAGGCGTCAACCCGGCCGTCACCACGAACCGGATGTCGCCCTGCTCCAGGAGATACGACGCCACATCGTCGCGACCGGTCTCCGGACCGGCGTAGGCGGTCACCTCGAATCCGAAGGCGGCGGTCAGGAACCCGGCCGTTGCTCGCGCATTGCCAACGTAGAACTCGATCGAGTCCCAGCCCTTGAGGCGCGAGGCCGGTGCGGTCGTGGTGGCATCGAGTGTGGTCATTCGGCTCTCCGTTCGTCGGTCTCCGTTGCGGGAAGGTTCGTCACGATCACTTCTGGATCAAGTGCGTAGATTATCTACGTATTTGATCATAGCAAAGACACACGAGCTCACGTCGACCAGGTGAACGGGTAGCTGTCGTCAGACGCAGACCCGAGCGAAGAGCGGCCCGTCAGGAGTGACCGGCACCACCTTGTGCGGTAGGGATGCCGACGTGCCTGCACCGTTCGGTGTCACGTTGGCGGGGCGGTCGTACGGCTTTGCGGACCTGCGGACGCTGTTGGCCAAGGCGTCACCCCGGCGATCCGGCGATGAGCTCGCGGGGGTCGCCGCCGAATCGCAGGAGCAGCGCGTCGCCGCCCAGCTCTGCCTGGCCGAGGTGCCACTCACCACGTTGCTGGACGAACCGATCGTCCCGTGGGAGATCGACGACGTCAGCCGCCTGATCCGGGAACAGCACGACCCGGAGGCGTTCGCACCGGTGCGGTCGATGTGCGTCGGCGAACTCCGCGACTGGCTCCTCGCGTACGACACCACGACCGATGATCTCACGGCGGTCGCCTGGGGTCCCGGCGCATCATGCCCCTCAGCGAAGCTCATCGCGTGGGAGTTCCGGCCCGTTCGGCGTCGACCTCGCGCACGAGGTCGACGAGTTGGGCCACCGTGTCGAGTCGTTCGGGGCCGGTTACCTTTGCTTGCAGCGTCGTGATGCCAGCGTCGCGGTAGAGGCGGATGCGTTCGCGGATCACCTCGGGCGGCCCGAGCAGGTTGGTCTTGAACCCGATGTCGAACGGTACGCGGGCCGCGGCCTCTTGGCGTTTGCCGGCCTGCCAGAGTTCGTACACCGCGGCGACGTCGTCGCTGTAGCCCTGCGCCGAGAACGCCCGGTTGTAGAGGTTCTTCCCGGGTGCTCCCATCGCTCCGATGGTGAATGCGTAGCCGCTGGCATGGCGGCGACCCGCCTCCTCGGGGTCGTCGGTGAACTCGACGGCGACCCGTGAACTCGTGCCCTACCCTGCGACGATGACCGCGGATCGCGCACCGGAGTTCCAGTTCGGCGGTCGACTGTCGCTCGACCTGACCTGGACCCTCCGATACCGCGCCGTCTGGCCGACCGCGTTGCTCGCATCGCCCGACGACCTCAGCGCCTGGCTCGACGCCGCAGGGCTCCCCGCACCGGCAACGCCAGCTGGGCGTGACCTGGCCGACGCACGAGCCCTGCGCGAGTCGATCTATCGAGCAGCCAGCGCCCTCATCGACCGACACGCGATCGCGCCCGACGACAGAGACACGATCAACCACCGGGCTGCACAGCCACCCCCATCACCGACGCTCCACACCGACGGCACGCGCCGCCTCGTCGCACCCGAGAACCGAGAACTACCAGCAGCGCTCAGCGCCATCGCACGGGACGTCATCGACCTGCTCACCGTCCACGACGACCGGCTCCGACGCTGCGAAGGACCGAGCTGCAGCCTCCTGTTCCACGACAGTTCCCGACCAGGAACTCGCCGCTGGTGTTCGACCACCCGCTGCGGCAACAAGGTCAACACCAAGGCCTACCGCGCACGACGTAGCACTCCGAACGGCGAGAGCACCGAACAACCCCGTTTGTAGCCGACGCACCGTCGCGTCCGCTCAGTCCGCTGCCAACGGGTCGTCTTGTGTCGGAGGACCTACGTGAACCCCCACGAAACCGGCGGTCGGCGAGCTCGGCAAGCTGCGAGGGCGCACGCCTTGGGCATCACGCGGACCGCTCGATACTTGCGCCCTGATGCGCGTCGGCTCCATCCGGGAACGGCACTTCTGATCGGGCGAGTGCCCCGGCAGGCCCGAGCGATAATCGCAGGCAGGAACGCTCCGACCCGCGCACGAGTTCCGGCGATATGTAGGTGTCGGCTGTCAAGGAAGAGTTGGCGGTCATTCTGTGTCTCCGATTTCGGCGAGCAGGTTGGTGAAGAGTTCGGCTCGTTGGGTTTGGTTGTTGGCGGTGGCGTGGTCGCGTTGGCGGAGCACGACGGGTTGGAAGGTGTGGTCGGTGGTGAAGTGGACGCAGGTCTCGCAGATCGACTCGTAGCTGCAGTCGAGTTGGGCGGGTCGTTGGCACCAGCCGTTGCCCAAGAGGCGGTGGTGGACCTCGTCGCGGACGCGTCGCATCTTCGGTCCGATCGCGTCGGCGTCGAGTTCGTCACCGGTGGTGTAGAGCGCTTCGACTTTGGCGGCGACGGCGGCATATTCGGCGGCGACGACCTGGTTGGAGATCTGGGCGTAGCGGCGGGTCATGTCCAAGGATCGATGTCCGAGTAGGACGGCGATGACATCGATGGTCATGCCGCGGTTGATGGCTTGGGTGGCGAAGGTGTGTCGGAGCCGGTGGGGGTGGACGTTGGTGGTGATCCCGGCTCGACGAGCAATGGTCTTGATCCAACGGTCGACGGCGTCACGGTTCAACGGTCCCTCGACGCCTGAGAGCAGTCGGCCGGGAGTGAACGGTCCGTCGCTGGCCTGATACTTGGCGATCAAGTCGACAAGGATCGGCTGCAACGGCACGTAGCGGTCGTTGTGGAGTTTGCCGACGGGGATCCGCAACCACGGTTCGCCGTTCATGATCGTGACCGCATCAGCCTCGAGGTCACAGAGTTCACCGACGCGCATCCCGGTGCGGGCCAGCAGCTCGACACCGAGACGACGGAACAGGGTGGGTTCGTCGGCGACGGCACGCATGAACTTGGCGTAGTCGCCGTCGTCGAGGAACTTCGGCAGTGACTCGTCGCGTTTGGGAACGTCACCGAACAGGATCGGCACCCTCGCTGGGGCGTCAGGCCAGTCCCACTCGACGATGCGGATGAAGAACATCCGCAGAATCGACATGCGTCGCCGGAACGACGACTCCTTGAACGGTCGCCCCGGTGTGCCGGGTTGGGCGTGTTGCCAGAGTTTGAACGCTTCGATGTGGGACCGGTCGATGTCGGCAGCACCACTCAACGCCGGGTCGTGATCGATCAGGAACCCGGCAAGGATCCGAAGATCGGTCTCAGTTGAGCGGACCGTCGCAGGTCGCATGGACACCGTGATCTGGGCCAGATAGGCCAACATCGTGGCGACCAGCAACGGCGCGGCGTCATGAATCGTGATCCACTTGTCGGGGACCTCGGGCGAATCGTCCACGACGGTGGGGGCTGGAACAGCGATCACTTGACCGCCTCCATGTTGGCGAGATCGATCAGATCGGCGGCCTTGCGATACTCGCTCGCGAGCCAGTCGTTCGTCAGATGCAGATACACACGAGTCGTTTCGATCGAGGCGTGACCGGCCTGGGCTTGCAACGCTTCGATCGACATGCCGGCCTCGCGTAGCCGGGTGAAACAGGTGTGGCGCAACTGGTGACATGACGCCTGGACGAGACCGGCTCGGCGGCGAGCACCGCGCATGATCTCATCGAGCCCGAATGCCGACAATGGTGCCCCGGTCGTCGGGCCGCGCATCACGACGAACACCGCATCAGTCGAGGCGTCGGTCGGGCGTTCGTGATCGAGATAGCGCGCCAAGGTCGTGAAGAACCGTGCCGACATCGGGATCAGGCGTTGCCGGCCGCCCTTACCATCGACGATGAACACCTTGCGTTCCGCCGAGCGAACATCTTCGAGCCGCAACCCGAGCACCTCGCAACGCCGCAACCCGCCGAGCAGCATCGCGTCGACCATCGCCCGATCCCGCTCCGTTCGCAACGCCGCCACCAACCGATCGACATCGGACGGCGACAACACCTTCGGCAACGTCACCGGTGTGCGCACCAACGGCGCTCGCCGACGAGGACCCGACCGTTGATGACGAGTCACCAAACCTCGCGGCACCGGGTTACGTGTCACCGACGTATCACCACGAACCATCAGATACGCGTAGAACCCCGACACCGACGACAACCGCCGCCGGATCGTGCGCGGCGACAACCCCGACGACCGGTCGATCGACACCACCTGCCGCCACCTTCACCATTGCGCTGGGCGGTGATGAACGCCATCACATCCGCCGACGTCACCCGCACCGGGGTCTTATCCACGAACGAGAAGAACACCTTCACATCGAACGCCACCGCCAGGATCGTGTTCGGCCTCGCCCGAGCCCGCAAGAACTCGAGATACGCGTCCACGAGCGGATGACCGACCGTCACCACCAGCGACCCGTCGGACCTCTCGGACTGCACCACAACCGGCTTCCAACGCATCACGAGCTCCTCACCATCAAGCCCCCCGGCAAGGACATTACGGGCCTCAACGACACCCACATATCATGCGAACTGTTGGAGGTCCGACCCGCGGTCGGCCGGCGCATCATCACTGCGCCGCGGCGCCGAGGGGTTGACCCCAATCGGGGTTGCGGATGTCCTCACGGATGGGATCGGGGTGGGTACTCAGCTGTCGCCGACGGTGATCGGGCTGCGGTCAGTCCCAGGTGTCCACGGATATGGGCAACTATCCGTGCATCGGGTGCAGTCGCCTACCCGCGCTCGCTGGGCCTGGCGCCGGTCGGCAACAGGCACAACATCAGTGAAGTTCGAGGGCGTGACGATGGGCGTGGAACCCTCGGACAGGCCGTGCGGACGAAGGCCATGCGGACAGATAACGGACAAATCCGCCAAGCTGGCCCCCGAACACGTCGAAGCCCCTGGTAAATCCTGCGATCTACCAGGGGCTTTCGAGGTGGTCGAGCGGGGCGTCGATCCCCGGACCCCACGCTTTTCAGGCGTGTGCTCTGCCGACTGAGCTACTCGACCGTGTCCAGATGTCGTGGTGCGACACCCGATATGTGCACAAGGCCGCCTTGCGGCGGCCCTGCAGCGGTCCCGACGGGACTTGAACCCGCGACCTCCGGCTTGACAGGCCGGCGTGAACTCCAGACTTCACCACGGGACCTGGAGATACATGTATGTACTTACTAGCACCCCCAACGGGATTCGAACCCGTGCCGCCACCTTGAAAGGGTGGTGTCCTAGGCCACTAGACGATGGGGGCTGGGAGCCTCATCTCGTTGCAGAGCAACGAGCAAACTAGCAGCAGGCGCGGGCGGTTCCACCAACGCCAACGTCCGACGCAGTTCGGATGTACGGTGACGCTCTATGCAGATGGCGGGGCGATTGTCGCCAGTCGTGAAGGCGGCGGCGATCGGGTACCTGGTCGGAACCTTCCCAACGGCCGACCTTGTTGCGCGACGTGCGTCGGGGGGGCTGATCAACCTGCGCCAATCAGGAACCGGCAACCCGGGCGGCGCAAACGCCGTCAAAGTGCTCGGCAAGCAGGCAGGCAGTGTTGTGATCGCCGGTGACATCGCCAAGGGAGCGATCGCCTCGGCGATCGGTGCTGTCGTGGCCGGTCCGATCGGCGCCCACGTCGGTGGAACGTCGTCGGTGATCGGACACTGCTACCCCGTGTGGAACGGGTTTCGTGGCGGCAAGGGTGTCGCCGCCAGCGTCGGACAGTGCCTCGCCACCTTCCCGGCTTACTTTCCGATCGATGCAGCGGTGGCGGTCGTCACGGTGGCGGTGCCGCGGTGGAAGCAACGGGCGTTCGCGGCGACGGTCGTGTCGTCGGTGTGCTGGGTGCTCGGCGGCGTCGTGTGGTGGCGGCGCAAGCTTCCGAACGTCTGGGGCCCGAAGCCGACCTTGGGGTTACCACTGGCGTCGGCGATCAGCAGTGCCGTCATCATGCGCCGCTTCATCGCCGAATCGGCTCAGGCCGGCTGATGCTGTCGAACCAGAGCAGCAATCTGGTGTTGGGTCTGGTCACCGACTCGAACAGCCAGATCACATCCGCGCTCGCCGAGCGCTTTGACGTGGAGGTGGTGGCGATGACGGTCACGATCGATGGCACCGAGTTTCATGAGGGCGGCGATCTGAACGCCGATCAGTTCTACGCCCACTTCGTCGATGGATATCGGCCTGAGATAACTACCAGCCAGCCATCGCCCGGCCAGTTCGTGGCGGCGTACGAGCGCCTGATCGAACGTGGTTGCAGCGAAATCGTGTCGATCCACATTGCCGAGGCGATGTCTGGCACCATTTCAAGCGCCTCGATTGCGGCCGCCAGAGTTGCGGTTCCCGTGCACGTCATCGACACCGGCACGGCCAGTTTTGGGGTGGCCGTGTGCGTTTGGGCGGCGGGCGTCGCGGCTGGTCGCGGCGCGTTGGCATCCGATATCCGGAGACGAGTCGAGAATCTGGTGCCACGGATCGGTACAGCGTTCATGGTGGGTGTTCCGATGCTTACCGAGCGCGGCGGTCGGGCGCGCACGGTCGAACTCGATGGTGACGGCATTCCCGTATTGACGATGAGCAACGGCAATCTGGAGATCCTCGATCGGGTGACCACGATCGAGGACGCGATCGACGTGATGTCGACATATGCCGCCGGATGGGGAGAGCACGTGACGGTCGCGATCGGCGCCTCCGACGAATCGAGCGTCACGTTGGCTGACCGGTTGCAGATCGCGCTCTCGGGCCTGACCGGCATCGATGAGATCGTGCACTACCGGATCGGCCCCAGCGTCGGTGCCCACACCGGCCCCGGCACGTTCGGCCTGTTCGTGTTCCCCACGATCAAGTAGTTGGTGGTTGTGCCAGGCACAATTCCCAACTCAGAGTGGTTTGGCCATCAGGCTGACGAGTGTGCCGTAGCTGGTTTCCCGTTGGCCGACCTCTTCGAAGCCGAGTCGTGCGTGGAAGGCCAGAGACTGATCGTTGCGCGGCCGCAGGTTGACCTCGAGCGCAAAATGTGTGGAGGTCGGCCGCCGTTGCGAGGCCAGCCGTTCGACCTCGGCATACATCGTCCGCCCATGCCCACGCCCTTGAAATGCCGACGGAAACGCAACGCGATCGAGGTAGACGAAGTCGCCGTAGCGTTCGCTGAACCAGACGTAGTTCAGCGAGTCGTAGTCGGCGCCAGGGGCCAACACCAGACAGAATCCTGCGATCGTGTCGCCGACCTCGGCCACGAGAGCGATCGTTGACTGGTTGGCGATGTCACCGAGGTCATTGATCGTTTCCGTGCCGACCGCCGGCACCTCGCCCTGGTTGATCCGGTGGATCGTCTCGAGATCGCCTGGCCGGTAGTCCCGCAGCAACATCGGGTCGACGCTACCCGGGTCATCCACCAGCAGAACCGTGTGGGCGAACGTACGTGGTGATCGTGAACCACGGCTCGAAACCATGGCGAATCAGGTTGCGTTCGGACGCCCCACCGGCGGCTGTCGTTGTTGTCGCAAGCTCACAACCGAGCGAGCGGGAAGCCTCCAGCCGATAGCGGATCAGCTCGGCTTGGACCCCGCGACGACGCTCGGATGGCACCGTTGACATCCCACCCAGCGTGGCAACGCCGTGGCGGACTGTCAGGCTGGCGCAACCGATCGGCCGACCGTCGACGGCATCGCTGGCAAGGATCAGACCCTCGCCGTCGACCGTTGCGGCCACGCGTGAGAACACGTCACTGGCTCGGCGTGAGGCCGGGTCCTCGTGCCCCCACCCGAGAGCGGAAGTGGCCTGCCAGATCGCGAGCAGCTCGGTGTTCGCCGGTCGGATCACGATTGAATCGTCAGGCTCGCGCTCGATCCCGTCGAGCGATCGCCGCATCGCCGTCGTCTCGCTGCCGGGCTGGTAGCCGCGGTCGGTCAGCCCGGATTGCACCGAGGGATCCGTCGCGAGGGTCACCTCCACGGCGGCTGGCACACCGACGGCAGCACTCCGGCGTTCGAGTTGATCCAACTCCTTGGTGGACAACTGGCCATCCAGGCCGACGGCGAGCGCCCGGTTGACATACATGCCGGGACCACACAGCACGACTCGTCCGCCGGCCAGCTCGAAAGTTTCGCTGCCCCACGACGGATCGACTCGGGCAAGTTCGACAGCGAAGGCAGCGGCATCCTCGGCCCACGTTCGAAGCACCCGTCGGATCATCGCCCCAGTCTGCCCAGTTGGTAGTCGTGCCAGGCACAACTCCCAACTCACGCTTGGTGCTGACCGATATCGTCAGGGGCCGCATGCCTACCGATTCCAACGCCCCGCTGATCACCGCCGAGCACCTCGTCAAACGGTTCGGTGACTTCGTCGCCGTCGATGGCATCGATGTCGAGGTGCCGCGCGGCGAGTCGTTCGGGTTCCTTGGTCCCAACGGTGCCGGCAAGTCCTCGACGATGCGCATGATCGGCTGTGTCTCGCCCGTCACCGAGGGCAGGCTGCGGATCTTCGGCCTCGACCCGGCGACCGACGGCAAGCAGATCAGGTCGCGGATGGGCGTCGTGCCACAGATGGATCAGCTCGACGAGCAACTCACCGTCGAAGACAACATGATCCTGTACGGCCGCTACTTCGACATCCCGCGCGCCGAGTGCAAGCGCCGGGCGAAGGAGTTACTCGAGTTCGTCCAGCTCACCGACCGAGCCAAGAGCAAGATCGAACCGCTGTCGGGCGGCATGAAGCGACGGGTCACGATCGCCCGTTCGCTGATCAACGAGCCTGAGCTGCTGTTGCTCGACGAGCCGACCACCGGTCTCGACCCGCAGGCCAGGCACGTGTTGTGGGATCGGTTGTACCGGCTCAAGCAACGCGGGGTCACGCTGGTACTCACCACGCACTACATGGATGAGGCCGAGCAGCTGTGCGACCGGTTGGTGGTGATGGATCAGGGCAAGATTGTGGCGATGGGCTCGCCGCGTGAGCTGATCGAGAAGCACTCGCCTCGCGAGGTGCTCGAGCTGCGCTACCCGGCGGGCACCAACGACGAGCGGGCCTCCGATCTAGACGGGGTTGGAAATCGCCGCGAGGTGCTCCCCGACCGTGTGCTGATCTATGCCGACGACGGCGAGGCGGCATTGGCCGAGGTGCATCGCCGCGGCAGCCGGCCCGAGTCGGCGCTGGTGCGGCGCAGCTCGCTCGAAGACGTATTCCTGCGACTCACCGGCCGGTCGCTGGTCGACTGACGGCATCGGTCATGGGTACACCTGCCACCGTTCGTGCCTGGGAAAGTCACTTCACCCTGTACCGCACGATTTGGAAATCGAACATGCTCGGCGCCTTCTTGCAGCCGTTGCTGTACCTCGTCGGGATGGGTCTCGGGGTCGGCGCTCTCGTCGATCGAGGCGACAACGCCGAGAATCTGCTCGACGGGCTGACCTACTTTCAGTTCCTGGCGCCCGGACTGTTGGCAACCACGGCGATGATGGTGTGCACCAACGAGGCGATGTGGCCGGTGATGGGCGGCTTCAAGTGGATGCGCGGCTTCCATGCTCAGGCCGCTTCGCCACTGTCACCGGGTGAGGTGGCGGGTGGGCTGGCCCTATGGCATGCGACGAAGGGGCTGATTTCGGTCACCGGTGTAGCGGCGGTGTTGGCGCTGTTCGCCGAGACCCGCTCGTTCGGACTCTTGTTGGCGGTGCCGTTCGGTGCCCTGACCGGGGTTGCGTTCGCCGCCCCGCTGACGGCATGGTCGGCGACCCGCGAGAGCGACAATTCGTTCCCGGCCATCAACCGGTTCATCATCATGCCGCTGTTCTTGTTCGGCGGGGCGTTCTATCCGATCAGCCAACTGCCGAACTGGATGGAGTCGATTGCCAAGGTCACACCGCTGTGGCACGGGGTCGAGCTGTGTCGAGGCGCAGTCCACGGCCGACTTGGAGTTGGCGAGGCCCTCGTGCACATCGCCGTGCTCGTCTCGCTTGCTCTTGTCGGATGGCTGGCCGCCCGGATCACGTTCGCCAGGAAGTTGGCGGCATGATCACGCTCGCCGGACTCCCGCTGCGAATCGTCCCCGTTCAGGTGATGCAGGCAACGCGCCCGCACCGAATGCTCGAACGACAATGGATGGTCAACCGGGCGGGTGGCTGGATGGTGCTGCTGTCGGGGTTTTTCGAACCGCTGTTCTACCTGCTCTCGATCCGGGTCGGTTTCGGCGCCCTGGTCGGCGATGTCGAAGACGGTGGCCGCCTGATCCCATACGCCGAGTTCGTCGCTCCGGCGCTGATGGCTGCCTCGGCAATGAACGGGGCGCTCTACGAATCGACGATGAACGTGTTCTTCCGGCTCAAGTACGACAAGGTCTACGACGCCGCGCTGGCGACGCCGCTCACCTCCGGTGACGTCGCTCTCGGAGAGATCGGGTACGCCACGATTCGCGGGGCGCTGTACTCGTCGGCTTTCCTGGTGACGATGTGGGCGCTCGGGATGACCAGCTCGGCCTGGGCGATCGGCATGCTTCCCGTGGCGATCCTGATCTCGTTTGCGTTCAGCGCGATCGGGATGGCGGCTACGACCTACATGCGCTCGTGGGCCGACTTCGAATACGTGCCGTCGATCATGCTGCCGATGTTTCTGTTCTCGGCGACCTTTTACCCACTGTCGAGCTACGGCGACTGGCAGTGGGTGGTGCAGATCAGTCCTCTCTATCACGGTGTCGCGATGACGCGTTCGTTGAACCTCGGCGAATGGTCGTGGGCGTTCGGCGGCCATCTTGTGGTACTCGTGGCGATGGCTTTGTTCGGTGTCACCCTGACTGCCAAACGGATCGAGCGCCTGCTGCTTCCATGACACCCAGACGCAGGCTGATCGGGCACGTTTCGTGAACGGGCGCCGGCGCGGTGACATGCCGTCGCGGAGGCGCCTACGCTGGCCGCATGTTGTTCATGAAGAAGACCGAGATGATCGACGCTGCCGACGCCCTCTCCGGGCGCCAGACCCCGATCGTGGTGACCAATCAGCACGTCGTGCTTGGCACACCGATCCAACCGCCGTTTCCCGAGGGCATCGCGATCATCTATGTCGCGATGGGCTGCTTCTGGGGCGCTGAGAGGATCTTCTGGCAGCTGCCAGGCGTCTACGCCACCGCCGTTGGCTATATGGGCGGTTGGACCACGCATCCAACATACGAAGAAACATGCACCGCCCAAACAGGGCACACCGAAACGGTTCTGGTGGGATACGACCCGGCGGCGATCGACGTTGATCGGCTGATGAAGGCGTTCTGGGAGAACCACGACCCGACCACCCCTTACCGTCAGGGCAACGACGTCGGCACGCAGTACCGCTCGGCGGTGTATCCCACGACGGCGGCGCAGTTGGCTGCGGTCGAGTCTTCGCGGGCTCGCTACCAGCAGGCGCTCACAGCCGCCGGGTATGGCGAGATCTCCACCCAGATCGTCCTCTCCGAGCAAGCTGGCGACGGCGTTTTCTACTACGCCGAGGACTACCACCAGGGGTACCTCCACAAGCATCCCGGCGGCTACTGCAATCACGGCTTTTGCCAGATCGGCTACGACCCCGCGACACACGGTCAGGGCGCAGCACGGGCAACACTGCCCCAGGCCTGACAAAGCCGTTCAGCCTGGGTTCGACGATCTCCCCGGTAGAGTAGGGCGTTCGTGGTCGATCGATCACGCAAATCGACTGAAACACACGATTAGGAGGGCCATTCGATGGCCGGAATTCTAGACAAAATCAAGGGCATGTTCGGCGGCAAAAAGGCCGCCCCCGACACCGCTGCTCCCGCAACCGCCAACGACGGCGACTCCAAAATGGACGGCGTCAAGGAAAAGGCCGGCGAGATCAAGGACAAGGTCGACGACCTCGTCGAGAAGGCCGGCGACAAGGTGCCTGATCCGATCAAGGACGTCGTTGAAAAGGTTTCCGACAAGATCGAGGACATCATCCCCGGCGACAAGGACAACGACGGCCACTAAACCCGACATGGGGTGATCACACCCCGTCAGTGTTCAATAGTCTGCGAGCGTGCCACCCGGCGACGGGTGGCACGCTCGCGTTTAAGCCACGGTACACTTTGCTAAGATTTAACAGAGTTATACTCAACCCGTACTGATGCGTTGTCGATAGGCATGGATAGCAACAGCGCAGATAGGACGCGTTACGGAACTGAGGTTGGGTTCACATGACAGTTCGACGAGAAGGCGACACGGGTCGCCGCAACTCAAGGGGTGAAAGGGGTCGCCGGCATCGACGCGATCCCGACAGTGGTTCGACCCTGATCGAGATCGTCATCACCGTGGTACTGATGGGAACCGTGATGGTCGCGATCATGTCGGCCGTCGTCGCCGCGATCGGGGCATCCAGCACGGCTCGGTCCGCGGCACGTGTCGAGACGGCGATCGTCAATGCCGCCGACCGCGTCAACCGTGCGCCCAAAAAGTGTGATTACTCCATCTACGCAAAGGCGGCAGTGCAGATCGAGGGATGGGATCCCTCGCAGGCCACAGTCACTCAGGAGTACTTCATCCCTGGCCCCACAGCGGCTGACGCCGGTACATGGGCGACAGGCAATCCGAACACTCCCGGCTGTTCAGCCGACGAACCGACCGATCTGCTCGTGCAACGAGTCACGATCAATCTCACCAGCCCTGACGGCAAGGTGACCCGATCTATTGAGGTGGTGAAGTCCGATGTCTAACCGATCGTTACAGACGATGCAGCGAGGCCGTGACCGCGGCATGACGTTGCCCGAACTGCTGATCTCGATCACGGTGCTCGGCCTGATTGTGGCGGTGTTGTCAAGCTCTCTGATCGTCACGATGCGACAGAACGACAACACCGAAGGGCGTCTCAACATTGCCCGTGCCGAGCAGAGCGTCAGCCTGTGGATTCCGGCCGACCTGTCGTCGGCCGACACGGTCGACACGAGTCCTCAAACAACGCCGTGCGGGTTGTCGGTGTGCGACGGCGTCGACTTCAGCGCCTCGTCGAACGTGCTGACGCTTTCGTGGGCCACCGAAGCGTCCGGCGGAACGATCGAGACCAACGTGACGTACAGCTTCGCATTGGCTGACGACGGCCAAAGCTACGAGTTGAGCAGGACCGTCTGCACCTCGGACAGCGGCGGCTGGTCGTGTGAGTCCTTTGTTGTTCTCAGAGATCTGCCCGGCCCGCCCGCCGGCGAAACGTTTGTGCCCGGTGTGGCAAACGGTGACGCGTGCACACGCGCCATCGATCCTGTGCCGTGCACCCGTCCGACATGGGTGATCATCGTCAGTGAGGCGTTGGCCGCCGACGCCACCGACGAGACGCAACTCGCAACCGGATCGGAAATCAAGGACGCCAACCGGGTGATCGTGTCGATCAACGGTGGTGGTGACGCCGCCGGAGCTGGTGGTGGTCTCAACCAGATCAGCATCACGGCCGGTGGCACGTCGCGAAGCACGATCGCCGCCAACAGCACACAGGGCACTCCGTCGTTCATCGAGGCGATCAGCCGCTGCGGTGGCCCGGTCTCGCTGATCGTCGACGAGTCTGGCTCGATCTCATCGGCCGGCGCCGATGACGACGTCATCGCCAGCGTGCGGGCCTTCGTCGAGACGCTCGCAGGGACCCCGGTCAAGATCCAGGTCGTCGAATTTGCCACGAAGTCAAGCGTGCTCGGCGGCAACGACAGCACCGAATGGCACAAGTACTTCGACATGACCGATCCGGCTCAGGTCAACACCTTGCTCGGCCTGGTCGACAGCATGTCGTTCGGTGGCTACACCAACTGGGAGGACGGACTATTCCGTACGTTCTACAAGGCCGATGCCACGATCGCTGCGATCGTGCCAGAGACGGTGGTGTTCTTCACCGATGGTGTTCCGAACCGCGATCGCCTGACGCAACGCGCCGGCTCGGGTAGCGTCGTCCCGGCCCTGCCGGCGCCACAGCTGTCACCGCCGTGGCCATCCCAGGGCTCCGGCTTCAGCCAGACCGCCTACAACCGGGCAGAGTACATCGCCAAGGATTTCCGCGTCGCGCCCTCGATCGACCTGATCGGCGTCGGCGTTGGCGGTATCAACGGCTCGTCGACCTGGATGTCCGATCCGGGCGCCGGGTACACCTGGGTATGGGAGCGCGGTTACCGCCGCTATCAGCAGGGCGGCGTTGGCATCTACGAGAGCGACAAGGACATCGAGCGTGGCTCGTCGTTCAAGGCCAACCTCGACTACGAGCATAAGGTCGGCAGCAAGTGGCGCAACATCGGCCCCGACGAGTACTACCCGAACGAGGGGAATTCTAAGTACCGCATCCGGAAGGGCAACAGGACGCGGCGGTCGTACGGGATCAGCGAAACCGTGTACGACGCCTATCGGTTGAAGTCGTCGAGCCACTTCTGGGTCAGCGGGTGGACCAACACCACACCGACCGACTACTACGCCAACCAGCCCGCACGTCCCGACAAGTATCGCGTCAACAACTCTTCGAGATCGTGGTACGAGGTGTCGCAAACGGTGTACGACCTGCACAACGTCAACGGCGGCTCCGGTGACGGATTCAGAACCTCGACGATCGGCACCTGGGTCAGCAAGGCGACCTACGACCTGAACAACACCACCCCCGACGGCACCGACGGTTGGATCGACAACGGCACGAATAGCTGGGTCACCAACGACGCCGACGCGCTCGACTGGGCGACCGTCTCCGCACCTGGCAGCGGTAGCCCGAGCAATCCTCCAGGTGGATACCGCGCTATCAAGACGTATCCCGCCACGCCTCCGCCAGGTGGGTACGACGGCACCGATTCTGCCACCACCTACAACCGTGGCAACGCAGTGATCCTGGCCAACCTGATCGCCGGCAACGACACCGGTATTCCGGCGTACCCGGATGGCGGTCCGTACATCAATGCCGATGAGGCCAACATGTATGTGCTCCCGAACTGGAACCAGCTGGTCGGCGCCATGAAGTCGGTTGCGCTCGGAGAGTGCGGCGGCACGCTGACCTTGCAGACGAAGACCGGCGGCACGCCTGCCCCCGACTCGTTCATCTATCAGCGCAGCGCCGTGCTCGACCCCGCTGGACTACCCCTCGACGTGCAGCAGACGACCGTCACCACGAGCCAGCAGTTCACGGCCGGCACGTTCGACATGACCATCCCCGACGGTCAGTACGTCACCGTCGAGGTCCGGCCCCAGAACTACGACGAGCTGACGGCATACACCCCGGGTTCGTGGTCGTGCCAGGCCGGTATCACCCCGCGTACGTTCGAGGCCTTCGACCTCGGTGTCGGCGGCGGCTGGGAGGGCATCCGTGTCCAAGTCGGGGCCAACGAGGCCGTCGCGTGCACCCTGACGGTGTCGTTGTGAGCGCCCGGCCCGACCGCGCCCGGCTCGACCGCGCCGGGCGACAGCTGGCGGACAAGGATCAGGGTTCGGTGCTCGTGCTCGTGCTCGTGATGATGCTCGTCGGCGCCATGATCGTGCTCCCGATGATGTCGTACTCGATCGCCGTGTTGCGCTCGAACGAGGTGCTGAGCAACAAGTCTCAGGACCTCGAGGGTGTCAAGTCGGGCCTTCGCATCGCGCTCGCCGATCCCACCAGTCTCTACAAGACCTGCGGTGACGGTGGGGGGCCGAACATCGCCAAGGCCCTGGCCCCCGTCAACGTGAACGGCGATGTCGTGTCGACGACGTGCAATTTCATCGACTTCCAGTCGGCCCAGTCAGCCGACGAGCTGCGGTTGGGCCTGTCGGCCACCGAGGTCGGTTCGTCGATCCCTACAGGTCTCTCCGGTGATCGCTATGTGCCCGTCGACCCGTCGTCGACGACCGAGTGGACCACTGCGGTGTCGGCGCTCTCCGAGACCGGCAAGATCTGGTACCCGAACCTGCCAGAGCACGGGCTCGATTTCCGCCCAACCGATGGCACCCAGCTGAAGGCCGGCTGGCCGGCCTGCACGGTGTACTTCCCCGGCACGTACAAGACGGCGGTGACGCTCACCGGCCCCACCTTCTTCACGAGTGGGATCTACTACTTCGAGGCGGATGTGGTGGTCAAGGGCGGAGCGACGGTGGTTGTCGGTGACGGTGCGGCGCAGGGCTGCACCAGCAGCCAGGAAGCGTTGTTCTACGCCGAGAACGTGCCTAGTACGCACAACATCAGTGGCCTTGGCGGCACATGGGTGCTCGGCAAGCAGGGCCGCATCGTCGTCTCGAACGCCAACGATCAACCGATCTCGCTGATCTTCAATCAGCGTTACGTGCCGGTCGCTGCGGTCGGCTCGGATCCGTCGGCCGATGTCTCGATAATGAGCGTCAACGGCGATCTCGCTGCGGACGGTACGACGGGGATCGACCTCGACGTCACCGGTGTCATCTTTGTTCCGGTCTCGCAGGTCCGTGCCGACGTGCCGGATCTGGCGACAGCCCACGGCTACGTCCCGTCGGAGTACACCCCGAAGCCGTCCGAGCCCGATCTGCCCACCGCTGTGAACGCTCAGCGCTTCACGGGTGGGGCCGTCGTGTCCTGGACGGCGCCGTTCAATGGCGGCGCCGAGATCATCGACTACACCGTGTCGGCGTCGACGGGTGAAACCTGCCAGACGACGGGAGCGACGGTGTGCGCCTTCACCGGGCTGTCGACGTCAACGACGGTGAACTTCACCGTCGTTGCCACCAACTCGGCGGGGAGCTCGCTCCCATCGACAGCCTCGAACTCGATCAAGCCGAACAGCGGCGCTGCCCTCGTGGCGCCCGCCAAGCCGGACGCGCCCACGGTAACACCGTATGACGGGGTCGTTCGCGTCGAGTGGACGGCGCCGACGACCAGCCCGGCTCCTATCAGGTCGTACATCGTCACCGCCTCGGACTCCTCGACGTGCACCGTCACGACGACCGCTTCGACGACACCGCCGTTGCAGTGCGAAATCACCGGCCTGACCAACGCAACGCCGTACACGTTCACGGTGACGGCGACGAACGCGGTCGGCGACTCGCCGGTTTCGAACGATTCGGCGGCGGCGATCCCGCTTGCGGTTCTGGGCGATCCGCCTCTCGTGACCCCCACCGCCAGCGATCTGTTCGCTCCGACCGCGGTGATCGACGTCGACCTTCCGAGCACCGCCTCCGTCGTCGTCGATATCCCTGGCTACGTCACCATCCCACAGGGACGCTTGCACGTCGACAATCCCAATGGTCATGCCGTTGACATCAAGGGCGGTGTGCTGGCTGCGCAGTTCGATGTGACCGACGCCCGAGATACCGGGCCCGACACGGTCAAGATCGGGTTCGTGTCGGCGGTCGTCCAGCGCAAGTTCCGCATCACGTCCACGCTCGCTGGGATCGCGACGTCCGTAGCGATCGTGCAGGTCAACCAAAATGGTGCCTACGCCATCAACTCATGGATCGTCCAATAACCGTTACCACAGGTGCCAGGCACGTTTGGTAACGCTCGGCTAGGCCACGAGCCGGCGGACTCGCTCGGTGATGCTCGCAATGGCGGGATCGGCATTGGCCAAGCGACGGGCTTTGGACAGAGCGGTTCGCCTCGCACCGGGCGTCGGGAACGCGAGTTCCTGCAGCATGTCGGAGTGGAGTTGATCGGGGAGCTGATCTAGTAGCAGTACCGAGACAGCCCTGCTAATGCTGCGGTTCGAGCCAGTTTGCCCGGGACGGACTTCTTCCACGATCAGTTCGATGATCGGGGTCAGCAACTCAGGACGACCCGGGTTCGGCGGGGGATCGTCACTGCGAACAAACTGATCGAACGCAGCCGAATCCCCGTGAAACATGTCGAGCACAAAATCGGTCCGAAGCCAACTTGGGCGACGCCGGTGACCCAGGTAGGTGCGATGGCTCGACCAGCGGTATGTGTCGATGTCTTCAACGGATGCGAGGTCCAGCGGATTCTGGTGGATGTAGCGCACGACGCAGCGGAGGTATGCGTCTGTGTCGATCCGTACCGATCGGAACCGGCCGCGAAACAGCGGGCCGTCGCGCCCGATCCGATCGTTGACGTGTCGCGTGAATGCCGACCCGAGGTCGTGCATGTAGCTCGAAAGGTCACCCGTTGGGCAATGAAGCAACAGATGGAAATGATTCGACATGAGGCAGTAGGCGTGGACCTCGACACCGAATCGTTGATGGCCGACACCGAGCAAACGCCCGAAGTCGACGCGATCACTGTCTGCGAAGAAGATCTGCTGGTGGTCGACCCCTCGGTTCATGACGTGGAACCAACCAGTGTCGTTGTCGCCGCGCTGCCGCCTGCCCATGCCGCCACCCTGAACGAGGGGTGTCGCACCGTTACCAAAGGTGCCTGGCACGTGCGGTAACGGTTAGGCGGTGAGTAGTTCGCCGGCTCGCAGCTGGGCGGCGTAGAGGCCGTCGCGTGCGACCAGCTCGTCGTGTGTACCGAGTTCGACGATCCGACCTCCGTCGATCACGGCGATTCGGTCAGCCGACCGTACGGTCGACAAACGGTGTGCGATCACCAATGCAGTGCGTCCGCTGAGTGCTGCCTCGATCGAGGCCTGCACGTGGGCCTCGTTGTCGTTGTCGAGATGGCTGGTGGCCTCGTCGAGAATCATGATCGCCGGGTTCTTGAGCAGCAGGCGGGCGATCGCCAGGCGCTGCTTCTCGCCGCCGCTCAAGCGGTAGCCGCGCTCGCCGACCACCGTGTCGAATCCGTCGGGCAGCGCGGCGATCGTGTCGTGGATGCGGGCCGCCCGGCAGGCTTCGATGATCTGTTCGTCGGTCGCCTCAGGGTCGGCGTAGCGCAGGTTGTCGCCGATCGATTCGTGGAACAGATGTGGATCCTGTGAAACCACGCCCACGGCCCGCCGGAGCGACGTGAGCGTCAGGTTGCGCACATCGGTGCCGTCGACCAGTACCGCCCCGGAGGTGACGTCGTAGAGCCGCGGGATCAGTGAGGCGAGCGTGCTCTTGCCGGCGCCCGAGGCCCCAACCAGTGCCACTGTTTCACCGGGCTCCAGCGTTAACGCCAAGCCGGTCAGCACGTCTCGATCGGGGTCGGCGCCGGGGATCGCCTGGGTCTCCATCGAGGCGATCGACGACTCGCTGGCGGGTGGGTACCGAAAGGTGACGTCGGCGAACTCGACCCTGCCTGTGGGCTGAACCAGGTCGAAGGCGCCGGGCCGGTCGGTGATCGGCTCGGGAGTATCGAGTACCTCGAAGACCCGTTCGAACGACACCATCGAAGTCATCAGATCGACTCGGGCGTTCGTCAGTCCGGTCAGCGGCTGGTAGATGCGGGTGACCAGCGCGGCGAGGGCCACCAGTGTGCCTGGGGTGATGTCACCGGAAACGACCAGCTGAGCGCCGACGCCGTAGATCGCAGCCGTGCCGACCGCGGCAACCAGACCGAGGGCGACGAAGAACACTCGCCCGAGCAGGGCGGCCCGCACGCCTGCGTCGCGCACGGCGTTGGCGCGGCCGGCGAAGGTTTCGCTTTCGCGATCCAGCGACCCGAACAACTTCACCAGCGACGCACCCGACACGTTGAAGCGTTCGGTCATCTGGGTGTTCATTGCTGCGTTGTGCTGCATCTGCTGGCGCGAAATGTCTTGCAGTCGGTGTCCGACCCGGCGCGCCGGCACGATGAAGATCGGCAACACGATCAGCGCCAGCAAGGTCAGTCGCCATTCGAGCAGCAGCATTGTGGCCAGAGTCGTCACCAGCACGATCACGTTGCTGACGACGCTGCCGAGCGTGCTGGTGACGGCGGTCTGGGCACCCACCACGTCATTGTTGAGGCGGCTCGTGATGGCGCCTGTCGGGGTGCGCGTGAAGAACGCGATCGGCAGTCGCTGAACCTTGGTGTACAACGTGCGCCGCAGATCGGCGATCAGTCCTTCGCCGACACGTGCACTGCACCACCGTTGCACGATCTGGAGACCTGCGTCGATCAGTGCGGCGACTATGGCGATGCCTGCCAGCCACCAGATCGCTCCGCGGCCTCCGTTGGCGATCGCGTCGGGAATCGCGTGGTCGAGGATTTGACGAACGACCAGCGGCGGCACCAGGGCGAGCAGGGCGGCGACGATGATCGACGCCAGAAACACGATGATCGTGCCGCGGTACGGGCGGGCGAATGTCCAGACCCGGGCGGCTGTGTCGCGAGCGAGCTTGACGTCTTTCACGGCCTCGGTGTCCCTCGGCATCATATGGTGTGGGCCCATCCGCATCCGGTGAAGGCTACGGACATTTCGGTTGCTCGCGGAGTTGCCTGATCACGCCGGACCGAGCGCCGTATCTCACCGCTACTTCGGCCGTACGATGTCGGCCATGTCTGGGCGGACACTCTCTCTTATGGCGGTTGCGGTGTTCATGGTGGCGGCATGCTCGTCGTCGACTCCAGAGGTAGCCGATACGTCGAGCGTGCCCGACGAGTCGGTGGCTGCCGGCAACGCCACCGGGGCCGGCGCCGCCGATAACTCTGGCGCCGAAGTCGATGCCGTCGGCACGGATGAAGACCCAAACGCACCGGTCGCTGAGTTCGAGCCGGCTCCGATCGAGTGGGACGAGTTCAACGACGCCGTCGACGTGGCGACGATCGAGGTGCCGGTCGACTACCAAAACCCCAACGGACCGCGCTTCGAGTTGTTCGTCGCCAGGTTCAACGCCCTCGACCAGGACAACAAGATCGGATCGTTGCTGGTCAATCCGGGCGGCCCCGGCTTCGGTGGCACCGACCTGGCCTTCCTCGCCGCCCAAATCTTCGATCGACCACTGCTCGATCGGTTCGACATCATTGGCTGGGACCCGCGCGGCACGGGTGAGAGCGACCCACCGATCGACTGCATCGACGACTACGACCGGTACTTCACCGAGATCGACTCGACACCCGAGTCCAACGTCGAGCGGCAGACGCTCGTCGAGACGGCGCAAGAATTCGCCCGGCAGTGCATCGCCAACAACCGTGACACCATCCAGCATGTCGGCACCAACAACAGCGCCCGCGACATCGACGCCATTCGGCGGGCGCTCGGCGAGGATCAAATCTCGTACTTCGGCTTCAGCTACGGCAGCGAGTTGGGGGCGGTCTGGGCGACGCTGTTTCCCGACACTGTCCGAGCTGCCGTGTTCGACGGCGCTTCTGACCCCGAGGCCAACGCCCTCGAATCAAGCGTGCAGCAGCTGGCGGGCTTCGAGGCATCGCTCGACACGTTTCTCGCCCGTTGCAGCGACGACGACGAGTGCGTCTTCCATAACGATGGCGACGCCGAAACAGCTTTTGACGTTCTGCTCGACAAGCTCGACGAGGATCCGATTGTCGGCGAGACCGGGCGTCCGCCTGTCAATCGCGACGTCGCCATCACAGCGGTTCTACAGGCCATGTACTCCGAGACTTTTTGGCCGGCGCTCGAACAATCGTTGGCGGCGGCCCAGTTCGGTGACGGGGCCGGGTTGTTGGCGCTCAACGACAGCTACTTCATGCGCTCATCCGATGGCTCGTACGGCAACGTGCTCGAGGCGTTCCAAGTGATTTCGTGTGCTGACACCGTCGAGCGTCTGACCGTCGAAGCGGCCGATGCTCAGGCGCCGTTGTTCGCCGAGGTCGCGCCACACTTGTCGCCAGAGGGCTCGGCGGGCGGCTACTTCTGTACGTTCTTCCCCGAATCGATCGACCCGCGGGTCGCCATCACAGGCGCCGGTGCAGGCACGATCGTGGTGATCGGTGCCACCGGCGACCCGGCAACCCCGTTCGAGTCGACCGTTCGTATGTCGAACACCCTCGACGGCGGACGACTCGTGATCGTCGAAGCCGACGAGCACACCGGATACGGCGTGAATCGCTGTGTCATCGATGTCGTCAACGACTACCTCATCGACCTCGCCCCACCGGTCGACGAAACCGAGTGCCGCTAGTTGGTAGTTGTGCCAGGCACATCTTCCAACTCACCTGACGCAGACGCGAAACGACCGCCGACTGAGTGAAACAGTACGACGGTCGTCCTCTGGCGGAGAGGGTGGGATTTGAACCCACGGAGGCTTGCACCTCGCACGCTTTCGAGGCGTGTCCCTTTGGCCGCTCGGGCACCTCTCCGTCGAGCGAGGCTAGCGGGATTCGCGTACCGTCACGACTCGACGGGTCAGCGCCACCCTGTGATAACGCTCTTAAGACGGGGTCGCGGCGGGCCGATAGATTCGTACGGGAACATACATAACCCGCGAGCGGGGCGATGGCCTCGTTCGACCGACCTCGACCCAAAAGGAGGAACACGTGACGCGATCTGACGACGCGCCTGCTGAACATGTGTTCAAGCTCCTGGTCACGGGTCCGTTCGCGGCTGGTAAGACTTCCTTGATCCAAGCCGTCTCCGACACACCCGTCGTCGAGACCGATGTCGACACCAGCGGCGACGAGGCAAGCGTCAAGTCCAGCACCACCGTCGCCATGGACTTCGGCACCTACGCGATTGACGATGGCGGCGTTCGGCTGCTCCTGTTCGGCACCCCCGGCCAGCGCCGTTTCTGGTTTATGACCGACATTCTCAAGGGTGATGTCGACGCCGTGATCTATGTGATCGACGCCGATGCCAGTCACACACACACCGAGGCCGGCGAGGCGATGCGGGCGCTGCTGCGAGACCTCCGTGTGCCGTTGGTCGTGGCGGTCAATCGTTGTGACGATCCGGCTATGGCTGTTCTGCTTGCCCGGCAGCTCGGGACGCTCGCGAGCGAGATGGCGGTGCCGTGCCAGCTGATTCACCGCGAGTCGGGTCGAGAGGTCGTGGTCGAGGCGCTGCTTGCTGTGCTCGACCGGTTGGAACGCCAAGGCGTAGACATGCTCGACCCTGTCAGCCGAATGCTCCAGACGGCCGGTGCGACATGATGCTCGAACGTGATGAGATCGGGTTCGATACGTTTGGGTTGGCGGGCACCTTTCCGCGGCCCGGATGGGTCGTGCTCGATGCCGCCCGCCATCACGGGTTCACCGGTGAGCTGACCTTCGGAACGATCCCGTCGGCCAAGGTTTATCTCGACGGTGGCCTGATCTATCTCGCCGAGCGGGTGACCGACCCGTCGCTGGGTTCGCGCCTGATCGATGCCGGTGCGTTGAACGCCGCCCAACTCGAGCACGGCTCGATAATCGTCGGCGACATTGCTCATCTCGGTCGGTTGTTCGAACGTGTGCCGTCGGTCAACCGCCAGACGGTGATGGTGATGACCGAGATGATGACCGAGGAGTGTGTCGGTTGGCTGGCGGGTCAGTTGGTCCGCTACGTCGAAGCCGCCCCGTATCGGCACCATCCGGCCGGAGTGCAGCGTTGGCTGCAACGTGTTGGTGCTCCGAGTCTCATGCCGGGCGACCCGTTGCCATCGCCGCCGCTCGACGAGGTTCCCGTCGAGCTGACTCCACCGGAGCCGCTGTTCTCGCCTGTCGGGTCTTTCTTGCCTGACGGGTCATTCGATGACGACCTCATCATGTGGGACCAGACCGCGTGGCTCGACCAGCGTCTGCCTGCGCCACCAGTTCTCGACCTGCTGTATGACGACACGTCCCCAGCGGCGACCGTGGCCGTCGAAACGAATCCCGAACCGATCGCGCCCACCGTCTCGAAACCACAGGCTCCGCTCGTATCGTCCGCGTTCGAGGCTCCGAATGCCGGTCCGTTGGCAGCACCGACCCAGGCCGAGGGTGCCAACTCACTTGCGCCACCGTCTGCTGCCACCGCCGATTGGGCAGATCTCGTTGCCGCCGTGGTCGAGCCGGGCGTGCCTGATGAGCCGGGTGTGCCGGTCGACCCGGGTGTGCCGGATGTCGATCCGCCTTTTCCCACCAGCGACCCGCACGATGCTCGAGATGGTCGGTCGTCCGCACCCAACGAAGAGCCCCTGCCGGTCCGTCGGCCGGCCCGGCACCAAGCCACCTTGGCATCGTCGCCCTCGGCGCTTTCCGGACCGGCTACCGCTCATACAGCTTCGGCATCGCGATCGGTGCCGGGCGACTGGATCGATCACTTCGAGACTGACGGACTTCCCGAGCCGGGTGGCGAGCCGCTGGTGTCTACCGAGCCGCTCGCTCCGACTCACACCGCTGCCGATCGTTTCGAGTTGATTTGGCCGTCGGGCGAAGTCGACGAGCAGTTCGGGTCATCCAACACAGCGACGGCCGGCGATCGACATCCCGATCTCGACCGGATCGGTCCGGCAGCTCGCCTGGTGACAAGTGCCGGCAACACGCGCTGGGGTGGCGCGGCCATGCTCGAGCACGACCTTCGGCAACCCGAGCTAGCGGTCGACGAGCCCGTAAACGGTCACGACGAGGTCACCGACGAGGTCGTGCTGGCTGTACGCCGGGCCGTGGCCTCGATCGAGACCAGCTCGCTGGCTGCTCGCCGTCGGCTCGTCGCCACCGATCCCGACGACGACCCGTCGCGGGGGATCTCCGACCGGGGCGTCAGATCGCTGCGTCCCGTCAGCGCCACCTCCGACGCCTTGACGCCGGGTGCCATCTCGGCAAGGCGTGTTCCGACACGCTCGGTGTTCGACGACGACGATGCTTTCGAACCGATACCCGAGCCCGTCCTGCCGGCTGCACCTGCTGTACCGGTGGTTCAGCCGCCACCCGAGCGGGTGGGTGCCTTGCGTCGGCTGATCGGCAGCCTGCGCGGCCGCTGATCTCCGAGTCGTGTCAGGGATCTGACACGATTCGGCGTCCGATCAATGTTGGTGGCGTTTGGAGGCGAAGAAGTCGACCAGGATCTGTCCGCATTCGTTGGCGAGCACTCCGGTCGTGCGAGCAACGCGGTGGTTGAGGGCGGCAGCGTCAACAAGGTCGAATTGGCTGCCGGCTGCCCCCGCTTTGGGATCGACGGCGCCGTACACCAGATGACCAAGCCGGCTGTTAACCATCGCCCCGGCGCACATTGCACACGGCTCCAGCGTGACGACCAATGTGCAGCCGTCGAGCCGCCAGTTACCTACGACGGCGGCCGCGTCGCGCAACGCCAGGATCTCGGCATGGGAGGTCGGGTCGCCGGTCAGTTCACGCTCGTTGTGGCGTGCGGCGATCACCTCGCCATCGCGAATCACGACCGCCCCGACCGGCACATCGTCGTGAATCAGAGCGGCTCTAGCCTGGTCGAGCGCCAGCCGCATCGCCGACTCGTACAAGTTGTCCTGGTCAGGGCCCTGGTCAGGACCCCGGTGTGGCTGGGCCGGCATGGCGGAGAGGGTGGGATTCGAACCCACGGAGGGTTGCCCCTCACACGCTTTCCAAGCGTGCCGATTCGGCCGCTCTCGCACCCCTCCTGGTGTTGTGCCTTGGCAGGTTATCCGGGCGATAACCTGGACCCCACTCGTCGGCTCCCGGCGGGTGAGGTGGTGGTCGGGTCCTGTGCAATGGGCGCCCGTGAACCAGGTCAGGCCAGGAATGGAGCAGCCTTCATCGGCATCGTCTGTGTGCCGCAGATCGCCTGGCCGCCACCTCACCCACCGGGAGCCTTCGTGCACCCCACCTCACCTCACCCCACCCAACGCCAACGCGTGAACAACTTGCGCACTATCTACGCAACCAGTTCACGCGTTCGCAGATGGGGGTACGGTTTGCTCGATGAAGGTGCATCTTGTCGACGGCACATACGAACTGTTCCGGCAGCACTTTGGCGGCGCCCACCGCCGCCACGAGTCGGGGCGCGAAGCGGGCCCGCACGACGCAACGATCGGTGTGTTGGCGTCGACCCTGCAGCTGATCGACGACGGCGCCACCCACATCGGTGTCGCCAGCGACCACGTGATCGAGTCATTCCGCAATGACCTGTGGGATGGATACAAGACCAGCGCCGGGATGCTGCCCGAACTCTTGCACGAGATCCCGGTGATGGAGGACGCCCTCGTCGCGATGGGTGTCACCACCTGGCCAATGGTCGAGTGGGAAGCCGACGATGCGCTCGCCGCGGCGGCTGCCGTCGCCGATCGTGACGAGCGTGTCGAGCAGGTGCTGATCATCACACCCGACAAAGACCTCGGGCAGTGCGTGAAGGGCACCCGCGTCGTGCAGTACGACCGACGCAAGCGGGAGATCATCGACGAAGACGGGGTGCGCGAGAAGTTTGGGGTTGGTCCGGCGTCGATCCCCGACTATCTCGGTCTCGTTGGCGACACCGCCGACGGCTTTCCGGGATTACCCGGTTGGGGAGCAAAGTCGACCTCGCTCGTGCTCGCTCGATACGAGCATCTCGAGAACATTCCGCCAGAGCCAAGCCTGTGGGAGGTCGAGGGTCTGCGTGGGGCGCCGAAGCTGTCAAAAACCCTGCAGGACAACGCCGAACTCGCAGTGCTGTTTCGCATTATCGCCACGGTTGACCGCGACGTTCCGGTTGGCACCGTCGACGACTGGCGGTGGAGCGGCCCGACCGACGACTTTCCCGAGTTGTGCGAGCACCTCGGTGTGCCCGCTTTGGCGCACCGGGCCGCACAACTCGCCAGGTAAGGCGCCCAGGTCAGGCGTGAGTCTTCGCTCGTTCGCGGAGCAGGGCCTGTTCGACGAGGGCGATCAGGCCGTTTTTGACGTCGCCCCGATCACGTGCATCGCAGTACAGCATCGGCACGCACTGATCGACCTGAACCGCCTCGCGGATGGCATCGACCGTGTGGGTGCGCCTACCGTCGAACGGATTGATGCCCACAACGAACGGCATGCTGCGCGACTCGAAATAGTCGATCGCCGCGAAGCAGTCGCTGAGTCGGCGGGTGTCTGCCAGGATCACGGCACCGATCGCTCCACGTGAGAGCTCGTTCCACATGAACTGGAATCGCTCCTGACCGGGGGTACCGAACAGATACAGCACGATCTCTGGCGTGAGCGCGACGCGGCCGAAGTCCATCGCCACCGTTGTGGTTTGTTTGGTCGATACCTGAGACAGGTCGTCGAGCTCGGCTGATGCCGTTGTCATCGTCGCTTCCGAGCGCAACGGCTCGATTTCTGAGACGGTGTTGACAAAGGTCGATTTACCGACACCAAAACCGCCGGCGACGACGATCTTGACGGGGATCTTCCCGCTTGGTGCGGGTCCTGAGGAGTTAGAGATTGCGGACACCGTCAAGCACCCTTTCCAACAGGCTGGTGAAGTTCTTGGTCGTGGCGGGTTCGTGTAGCACGATCGCCCCGTCAATGAGCAGGTCGGCTACGAGTACGCGGGCGACGCCGATCGGGATTTCCATTCGTGCTGCGACCTCGATCAAGGCCATCGGCGTCTGAACGAGTTCGACCACCTTGGCAGTCTCCCACCGATAGCTGTCGACATGCTCGGTCGCCCTGGGCGTGGCCTGGATCTGTGTCTCGAGACCGATGTCGGTGGCGGTGATGGTGCGACCGCCCGTCATCGCGTAGGGACGGATCAGTCGCCCAGTTTCGTCTCCCGCGTCGGCATCGATCTCGTCGATGTCCACGTCGGCTTCGTCGATCATCATCAGCTCCTCGACAACATCAAGCATTTGAGTTCCTCGCGCACTTCGGGTGTGAGCACGTCGCCGGCGCGATCGGCGAAGATTGCGATCTCGTAGCCGATTGTGCCGATGTCAGCGTCTTTTGTGGTGACGACGCACATCAGCGAGCCGTCTCGAATACCGGTGACGAACATCCAGCCGTTTTCCATCTCGACGATCACGTTGGAGACGGCGCCGGCGCCGAATCGTCCGGCCGATCCGTAGGCGAGTCCGATCATGCCGGAGGCAACGGCCGACAGGCGTTCGCCACTTTCGCGATCGACGCCGTCGGATCCTGCGAGCGGCAGCCCATCGGACGATACGACGACCGCCTGGCGGACGGCTGGGACTTGTTGGACAAAACGTCCGACGAGCCAGTTGAGGTTGTCTGCTGCATTCATCGGGGGTCCCCTCCGAGATCACTGTTGTGGTCGTTGTTCGTGCCAGGCGAGGCCGCGCTGTGGAACTCGGTCTGAAATGCCCGCAGGCGTTCGCGGAGGATCTCGGGATCGAGCCGGGACGCCACCGCCGAGCTCGGTTGCTCGAGCTGCAGCACCGGTTCGACTTCGCGGGTGCGGGTTGGCAGCGAGTCGCCTGAGCCATTAGAACCCGCCAAGCCATTCGACCCGGCCAAACTGTTGGAGCCGTTGCGACTGTTGCCGACTGTCGCCAACGCTGCCTGCAGGGCGCTTGGGCCCGACGTGGGGGCTTGTTCGGCGTTGGTATCTGCGGGAGCGAGGTCGATCAGACGATCGGGACCATCGGGACCGCCGCTCGGGTTGCGAGTCGGGAGTCCGGGAAGCGACGGTGCGATTTCCGACAGTGGGCGAGCGGGGCCCGAGCGTGCCGTGGCAGGAGCGACCGGGCCACGGCTGGGACCATGCGCCGAGATCGGCGGGGCGAGTGGCGAATCAAACTCGCCGGCAATTCTCGTGGCTGGGGGAGGTGGTGGCAGATTGGACGTGGCAACTGTCTCGGGCTCTAGCGGCTCAACCTGCTCGAACTCTTCGGCGACCGGCTCGGCAATGGTCTCAACCTGCTCGAACCGCTCAACCTGCTCAACCTGCTCGAACCGCTCAAACTGCTCGAACCGCTCAACCTGCTCGAACTGCTCGATGGTCTCGAACTGCTCAACATGCTCAACCTGCTCGAACTCTTTGGAGAAATCGTGCACGATTGGTTCAGCGACGGGTTCGGTGCCCGGTTGGTCGATGCTGATGGAGGCGGGCTCGGTCAGCGCTGCCGTGGCCGACTGTTGTCCGGACTGGAACGCAGACAGGCTGAGCGACATCCGAGTCCAGCCGCCCGCCGTAACCGGCGACTCTTCGGTGTCGGCACGGGCGATTGCCGGTTCAGCGGGGTGCACGGGCAGGCCGAACTCGTCAACAGGGGCAAAGCTCTCGTCGGCCGCCTGGCCGGCTTCGGTCGCTGGGTCGTTCCACGCCACGATCGATTCCTCGACCGGAGCTGCGGCGACACTCGGTGCGCTGGCGATGGCCGGCGCGTCGATCGGGCCGAACAATGTCGACGGTAACGCGATGTCGACCGTGAGGCCGGGATTGCCCGCAGACAAGGTGACGCTGATGCCGTGCTTGTTGGCGAGCAACGACACGACCGACATACCCAACGTCGATTCGACGCTGAGCCCGACGAATGGTGGCTCTCGCAGCAGTTCATTGAGCTCGCCCATACGTTCGCCAGACATGCCGATACCGCTGTCGACGATTCTCAACCGGTAGGTATCGCCGGCCCGGCGGCCGCCTACCCGCACAGGGCTCTCGGGTGGGCTGAAAGCGGTGGCGTTGTCTAGCAACTCGGCGATCAGGTGCGAGACGTCGGCTACGACCGGGCCACGAACCTGAAGGATTTCGAGGTGCTCGATCTCGACCCGGCGGTAGTCCTCGACCTCGCCGATCGATGCACGCACGACGTCGTCGATCTCGGTGGCCTTGACACGCCGACGCTTCGGCTCGGCTCCGGCCAGCACCAGCAGCGACTCGCTGTTGCGGCGCATGCGGGTGGCGAGATGATCGAGCTGGTAGTAGTTCGCCAGCACGGTGGGGTCGTCGACCTCCGCCTCGAACTCATCGAGCATTGCGAGCTGCCGGTCGATCAGCGAGCGGTTGCGGCGGGCCATGGTGATGAAGATCTCGCTCACGCCACGGCGCAGCACCTCGACCTGCTCGTGGGCGACATCGACGAGCGTGGCCTGCATCGAGTTGAAGGCACTTGCCAACTCGGCGAGTTCGTCGTTGCCCTTGGCGTCGACATGTTGGATATCCGGTCGCGCCGACTTGCCGCGTGGGTCGCGCAGCGCCAGCACCAGTGCCGGCAGCTGCTCGGTGGCGACCTGATTGGCGCTTGCTGAAACGGCCTTGATGCGACGCGTGATCGAGCGCGTGATGAACAGGGCGATCAGCGCTGCCAGCAGCACGGCGCCGAGGCTGACACCGATCCGGATCAGTGTTGTGCGACGTGCCGAGTCGGCGTCGAGCGACGCACGCTCGACGATCTCTTGGCTGATCCCGCTCTGGAACTCAACGCCGTTGTCGACCAACTCGCCGAATGCGGCGGTATCAAAGGAGGCGGGCTGTTCGGTCGGGGCCGAGCGCAGCGCACGATCGAGGTCGCCGCGGAACTGGGCGAGCTGGGTCGGGAATCCGCTCTGGCGGTACTGGGTCGCCCACTCGGCGGGTGCGATCGCCTGGAACTCACCAAGCGTGGCTTCCATCTCGCTGTAGGCACTGCGGGCGGTCGCCAGCGGCGTTGTATCGGTCTGGTCGGCTTGCCACTGCAGGGTGCCGGCGACGACGTCATTGGCACTCAGCTTGGCTTCGGCGAGCTTGACAACGGCGAGCAGTTGGCGTCCGAGTTCGGGATCGCCTGCCTCCGACGGGAGCAGCTGGCCGACGGCGACTACCTCACGGCTGGCGAGTTTGTAGGCCTCGAAGGGGTCGAGCTCGGCCTGCATGTCGGGTGCGACAACTGCCATGTCGAGGTTGCGACGTGCGGCCGACAAAGCCGAACGACCAGCGGTGATGTGGGCTCCGGCCGCCTCGGACGCGCCGAGCGATTCGATGTCGTTGCGCAAGTCGTTGACGGCCTGATCGGTTGCCCGGCGGGTTGCCGCCGCCGCAACTCCGCCGGCGTCGGCGGCCGATGCCTCGACGGACTCGGCCTCGATCGCGGTCAGGGTGGTGATCAGTGGGGCCCACACGGCGCCGAGTTGGGCTCCGCTCTCGGCGCGGTTGACATCATTGAGGTCGCTTCGCACGGTGAGGGCCTGCAATGCCCCGACCGCTACCACTAGGGGTAGCGCTGCGGCAATCAGCTTTGTCGACAATGTTGGGCGTCGCATTGGGTGTTTCCTCCGACTCAGTTCTGCTCATTCGGTTTGATCGCCGCCGCTCGGTGTCGGTTTGTGCACCGGGTTGCTTTGTCGTCGAATGAACGTGTCGTCCCTATATCGGGGCGCTGGTCGAGTATCTTGAGCAAAAGCGAACACTCACCCAAACAAGAGTGCGAGCATGGAACACGTGACCACCACCGGTGGGAGTCGTCGACGCAATCGAAGTGTCTGCGATTCCTCAAGCTTCCTGGAGCTTTCACCGATACGTAGTTCGTGACCCATTGGGTTCGCCGCCACGACCCCGTGGCGATCCACCGGGAGGATCGTTAGGTACATGACAACGGAGATCGACGAGTTTCGGCAGAGCCTGGTAGCTGCTGTCCAGGCCGAGCTTGAGCGGCACGCGTCCGCAGTTGTGGCCGAGGTCGATCGGATTCGCACCGAGGGTCAGCACGAACGTGCTGATCTGAAGGCCGAAATGAAGCGGCAGGTCAGCGCACTCACCCAGTCGATCGAACAGATCCAAACCCGCGCTGAGAGCTATACCGACCGTTCGCGCGAAGCCCTCGAGGCACGCTTGGACGAGTCGGAAAGCCGCCATGCGCGGCGCCTCGACGATGTCGCCGGCGGTATGGAGGGGATCGCGCAGCAGGCCGTGCGCCCAATCTTGGCCGATGTCGGCGACGAACAAGAGGCGTTGGTCAAGCGTGTGCAGGCGCTCGACACGAATCTCCGCAAGTTCGACGAGCAGGCCGCTCGAATGGTCACCTACTTCAATGACGTTTCGCAGCAGATGGAGACTCGTCAAGACGAGTTGGGCGACAGCCTCAAGACAGATGTCGCGACCCAGATCGATGGCCTCAAAAAGCTCGTCGAGGAAAACGACTCGGCTGTGCGCCGTTTCCAGAACGACGTTGGCCAGTCGGTCACGCAGAAGATCAACGATTCCGAGGATCGCTTCAACAACCGATTGTTGGCTGCCGAGAGCCGAGTCAAGGAAGAATCAGGGCAGCGGATCGCCGACATCGATGCCCACGTCGGCAAGGTCAGCCAGGGGCTCGACGACACAATGCTGATCCTGAACGAGCGTGTCGCCGCACTCGACGACCGCTTTGACGACGTTGGTCGCCGGATCGACGAGGTCGAGAAGTCGGTCGGCGGTATCGACGAAAAGGTGCTCGACGAACTCAAAGAGAAAATGTCGACCGCCGTCGGTGAGGCGATGCTGGTCCGAATCGAGATGGAGCGGCTCGAGAAGGGTGTCGCCGAAAAAACTGACACGCTGACGATCCGCATGACAGATGTCGAGACCCAGTTGCAGGATGCCACGATGGATGTGTCCACCGCTGTCCAGCTCGACCGACTAGAAGAGATCGAGCGTTCGTTGCTCGAGATCGATCCAACAAAATTCGTCCTCAAGAACGAATCAATTAAGAACGGCGCGACAACTGCCGATGTAAGCAGCGGCATTGACGCTACAAACGGAACCGACCGAAGCTGACAGGGGCTGGCCAGATGGCGCTGCGCAAATCGAAAGACGAAAAAAGGGCACCCGGACACTCGGGAAGTGGTGTTGCCGTCGAAGATCGTGTCGGCGCCAGCGTCGCCGAATGTGTCGCCCTCGGGCAGGCGCTGGTCGAGGCCGGCCATCTTCCCAGCGAACAGCTGGCCGAGGCGCTGAGCGACGGCAAGGGAGAGCTGTGGCCATTCGGCAACGTCGTTCTCACCAAGTACGGGGTAGGGCGCACCGAGTACGCGGTGGCGCTGGGCAAGGCGTGTGGTCTGCCGGTCGCCGATCCCAAGGCCACCGAGGTCAACACCGAACTCGCTGTACATGTAGATGAGGCGATCGCCCGCAAGTACTACTTCATCCCGGTCAGCGAACAGGATGGAAAGCTCGTCGTTTGGGGCGGCGATTGCTCTAAAGGCAAGCGCGACGATGCCGAGGCGGCAGCCGGCAAAACTTTCGAGTGGCTCGCCACCGACCCCAAAACGGTCACCTCATATATGGAGCAGCTGTGGCGCTCCGACGCCGACATCAGCCGCTTGGTCGCCACCTTCCAAGATGCCGAGGCCGCCTTCCAGGCCGGCGAGGAAGCGCTCAACGAGGTCAACCTCGACGATCAGGCTCCGGTGGTTCAGTTGGTGTCGCGGATCGTCGGCCAGGCGCTGCGCGACCGTGCCTCCGACATCCACATCGAGCCGCTCGACAAAGAGGTGCGGGTTCGGTACCGCATCGACGGTCAGCTGGTCGAGGCCGTTCGGCTGCCGATGACCGCGCACAATCCGCTTGTCAGCCGCCTCAAGATCATGTCCAACATGAACATCGTCGAAAAGCGTGCGCCGCAGGATGGCCAGTTCTCGACAACTGTCGACGGGCGCCCACTCGACGTGCGTGTCTCATCTGTCGCTTGTGTGTTCGGTGAAAAGGTCGTGATGCGTCTGCTCGACAAGAGCAAATCGATGGTTGGCCTGCACGAACTGGGCATGCCGCGCGAGACCTATAACGCCTACTCCAAGATCGTTCACGCCCCGTATGGCATGGTGATCTGTGCCGGCCCCACCGGCGCCGGCAAAACCACCACCCTTTATGCGACCCTGCTCGAGATCAACTCGACCGGCAAGAACGTCACCACGATCGAAGACCCCGTCGAGTACGTGTTTCCCGGTATCAACCAGGTCGGCACCAACGAGCGCGCCGGCCTTACCTTCGCGACCGGCTTGAAGGCCCTGCTGCGCCAAGACCCCGACGTCATCCTGGTTGGTGAGGTTCGCGACGCCGACACCGCCCGGATCGCCGTGCAGTCGGCGCTCACCGGCCACTTCGTGCTGTCGTCGCTGCACGGCAACGACTCGGTCGCCGCCGTGCACCGCTTGCTCGACATGGGCATCGAGGCGTTCCTCGTCGCATCCGCCGTGGTGGCGGTCGTGTCGCAGCGTCTTGTGCGTCGGGTCTGCGACAACTGCAAGGAAGAGTACGAGCCGACCGCCGACGAACTCGCCGTGTTTCGCCAGCACAGTGGTGGCTCCGACAAGTCGCATTTCATCCAGGGCAAGGGTTGCAGCTACTGCTCCAACACCGGCTATCACGGCCGGATCGGCGTGTACGAGCTGCTGCGGATCACGCCCGAGTTGAGGCGCCTGATCGTGGGTTGGGCCACCACCGAAGAACTGCGCCGACTCGCCGTTGCACAGGGCATGCGCACGATGCTGCGTGAGGCGATGCAACTCGTCGAAGACGATGTCACCACCATTCCTGAAGTCGTGAGAACGTTGTTCGCCGCATGACCGCTCCATCCCCCGCCTGTTCTCACATCGGAGCACCTGATGCCAAAATTCGCCTACTCCGCCATCGACGCAACGGGCGCCGAGATCGAGGGCACCACCAAGGCCGACACGATCGGTACCGCCCGAACGATCCTGGTCGAACAAAACCTGTTCCCGATCAAGATCGAAGAAGCGCGCGGCATGCTCGACTTCGAGCTGACCAAAGAAAAGGTCAAAAAGAAGAACCTGATGAACTTCACCCGACAGCTGTCGGTGTTCGTCAAGGCTGGTATCCCGATCACCGACGCGCTCACCACGATCGGCGACGAGTCGACCGACACGGCGTTGCGCCGGGCGATCGGCGATATGGTCGACGACCTCCGCAATGGCGGACTGCTGTCGGCCTCGGCCGCCCAGCACCCAGGGGTGTTTCCCAACTATTACATCGGCATCCTCCAGGCCGCCGAACTGACCGGCCGCCTCGACGATTCGCTCGATTCGCTGGCCGGCTACATCGCCCGCGAGATGGACACGCGCTCCAAGGTCACCGGCGCCCTGGCCTACCCGTTGGTCGTGATGGTGTTGGCCTTGTTCACCGTGATGGTTCTGGCCGGCTATGTGTTGCCCCAGTTCAAACCATTGTTCGAAGAGCTCGACGCCGAGCTTCCGCTGCCGACCCGCATGATGCTGTTCGTGGCTCGTTTCTTTACAGATCTCTGGTACGTCACGGCGATCTTCTTCCTGATCTTCTTTGCCACGGTCGCCTTCCTGGTCATGCACCCGACCGGAAAAGAGCTGTGGCAACGTATGTCGCTGAAGATCCCGATCATCGGTGGCATCATCGAGTTCGCAATTCTCGAGCGTTTCTGCAGTGTGCTGCACACGATGCTCAAGGCAGGCGTCGCGATCCCATCGGCGATGGAAACCACGATCGAGGCGGTCTCCAATGTCGTCTACCGAGAACAGCTCGACATCGCCCGCCAGCAGATGTTGGAGGGCTCTGGTTTCACCCAGCCGCTGATCGAGACCGAGCTGTTCCCTGGCGCGGCCCGTCAGATGTTCAAGGTCGGCGAAGAAACCGGAACGCTCGATTCGCAGCTCGAGGTGGCCGCCGAGTACTTCAACCGCGAACTCGAGTACCGCATCAAAACGTTCACGACCCTGTTCGAGCCGATCATGATCATCTTTGTCGGATTGATTGTCGGCTTCGTCGCGATCGCCCTCGTGTCGGCCATGTACGGCGTGCTAAACGGCGTTGAGGACTCCGGCACCTAAGGGTGATCAGGTATGCCAGATCAGATCTACGAACCACTGGCCGGCGAACACGGCCGTCACGGTGCCGACCGCCAAAAACGGCCCGAACGGCAGCGCCGTCTTGCGCCCTGCCTTGCCAACGCTCATCGCGATCACGCCGACCACGGCTCCAATCAAGAATCCCCAAAACAGGCCGACCGGCACGATGCCAGGGTTGAGATAGCCCAGATGCAGGCCCAGCAGCGGGGCAAGGCGTACGTCGCCGTCACCCATCCCGCCTCGGCTGACCACATAGATCAGCCCCATCATCGCCAGTGCGATTCCGGCGCCAAGCGCCGCCTGCCAGATGCGCTCGGGCTCGTCGTTAACCAGCGCCGCGATCACGATCACGATCGTGCTCAAGATAAACGCCGTGTACGTGATCTCGCGTGGCAAACGAAACTCGTGCAGGTCGATCCATACCAAGGCCACCAATGCCGCCCCGAGAATACAAAACGCCGGCAGCACGGGGTCGGCCCCGAACTTCAGGCCGAACAGCACGAAGATCGTCGCCGTGGCGATCTCGATGATCAGTGGCTCGTTGCCGATCGGCGTGCCGCAATGCCGACACTTACCGCGCAAAACCAACCAGCTCAAAATAGGTACCAGGTCGGGTGCCGTAAGCCGATGGCCGCATGCGCCGCAGGCGCTTGGCGGCTGCACCACCGAAGCGCCGCCAGGCACTCGGTCAACCACTACGGTCAAAAACGAGCCCACCAGCAAGCCCATCACGATGCAGGCGATCAGAACCAGTGTCGTGTCCATATCGTCAGCACGCTAGGCCCGCTGGGCGTTGGCGGAAGGGAAATGTGATGTTTGATCCAGATCCGGTGCTTGTCACCCTGCTCCAGGCAACGGTCAACTCCGGAGCCTCCGACCTCCACATCACCGTGGGGCGCGCCCCCACGGCGCGCCGCGATGGCACATTGGTGAGCTTCGAAAACGTAAAGATTCTCGACAACGACGACACCGCCCGGATGGTGATGTCGCTGCTCGACGAGCAGCAGGCCAAAGAACTACGTGACAACTATCAGGTCGACTTCTCGTTCGGTATCCCCGGCCTCGGTCGGTTCCGCGCCAACGCCTTCAACCAACGCAACTCGTTGGCGCTGGCGCTTCGTGTGATCCCCTTCCGGGTGCGATCGCTGGAAGAGCTCGGCGCCCCACGTTCGGTAAGCGTGTTGTTGAACAAGCCCTACGGTTTGGTGCTCGCCGTGGGCCCCACCGGTTCGGGCAAGTCAACCACGCTTGCTGCGATGGTAGATCGCATCAACGAGGCCAAGCCGGTTCACATCCTTACGATCGAAGACCCGGTCGAATATCTCCACCACCACAAGGTGGCGATGGTAAACCAGCGTGAGGTCGGCACCGACGCGATCTCGTTCGAGGCGGGTCTGCGCAGCGCGTTGCGTGAAGACCCAGATGTTGTGCTGCTGGGCGAGATGCGCGACCTCGAGTCGATCCAGATCGCGCTCAGCCTGGCCGAAACCGGGCACCTGGTGCTCGCCACGCTGCACACCAACGATGCCTCGCAGGCCCTCGACCGCATGATCGACGTGTTCCCCAGCGATAAGCGTGATCAGATTCAAACGATGCTGGCGGGCGCCTTGCAGGGTGTCATCTCGCAACGTCTGCTGCCTGCCATTAGCGGCGGGCGGGTCGCCGCTTACGAGGTGCTGATGGGCACCGAGGCGGTTCGCAACCTCG
>FLOH01000982.1_pt1 | contig 48637 bp, 45 predicted proteins | sample 756751 | NCBI WGS metagenome assembly FLOH01 (sample SAMEA4026879, study PRJEB14308) | marine metagenome | biome: coastal water; material: water | depth 74 m | reverse complement strand
CTTGGCGTCGATTTAAATGTCTTCGTCTGGCTGGTGGCGGCGCCGGCAGAGTCTTTGAGACAAATGATCTTGGTTGCGGTCGGTGTGATCTAAAAACGAGAAAGACCGAATGGACGAGACGGAAAACTTCGAGGAAGGCCAGGCCTTCGATACGCCGCCGCCCGGTGAGAGCGGCGCGTTCATCGTTGACCTGGAGGGATTCGAGGGACCGATCGACGTGCTGTTGTCGCTGGCCCGTGAGCAAAAGCTCGACTTAGCGCAAATTTCAATTCTTGCGCTGGCCGATCAATATTTGGCTTTTGTCGCCGAGGCACGCCGCCACAACCTGGAGCTCGCCGCCGATTATCTGGTTATGGCGGCTTGGTTGGCCTATCTGAAATCGCGCCTTCTGCTGCCTGATCTCGGCGACGGCGATGAGCCGAGTGGCGAGGAGTTAGCCGACGCCCTGGCATTTCAGTTGGAACGCCTGGAGGCGATGCAGCAGGCCGGGCAAGCGTTGATGGCGCGAAACCGGTTGGGTGCCGAATTTCGGGCCCGCGGCGCGCCGGAGAGTTACCGGCGGATCACCAATTCGGTCTACGAACTGTCGCTGTTCGAACTGCTCAAGGCTTACGGCGACCAGCAACGGCGCGGCGGACATTCCGGGACGTTGATGATTGAGCCGTTTGAGTTGCATACGGTGGATGATGCGCTGGTTCGGCTGCGCCGGTTGTTGGGTACAACGCCGGATTGGCAGAATCTATGGCAGTTCCTGCCGAAGGATTTGCGCAAGGGACTGGTCGTCCGGTCGGCCATCGCCTCGACCTTTACCGCCGGGCTCGAACTGGCCAAAGAGGGTAAAGTGCGCATTCAGCAGGCGTCGGTGTTCGGGCCGATTTTCCTGCGTTCGGTCGGCGCTGGTGATGATCGCGCTGCGGTGAATGATGATGAGATTCAGGAGACCACCGAAGAATGAGCGAAGTTGACCCGAATTTGCGCCTGTTAGAGGCGGTTTTGTTTGCTTCGGCCGAGCCGTTGTCGGAACGCGCTTTGGCCAACCGTCTACCGGATGAGATCGATCTCAAGGCGTTGCTGACGGCCTTGCAGACCGACTACGCCGGACGCGGGGTTACTTTAGTCGAGCGCGGTAAGTCGTGGGCCTTCCGGACGGCCGAGGATTTGGCTGGGATATTTGAAAAAGAGATGGACGTCGCCCGCAAATTGTCGCGCGCCGCCGTCGAGACGCTGGCCATCGTCGCCTATCACCAGCCGGTGACGCGCGGCGAAATTGAGGAGACGCGGGGCGTTTCCCTGAGTAAGGGGACGCTCGATACATTGTTCGAGGCGGGATGGATAAAACCCGGCAAGCGGCGCGAGACGCCGGGGCGGCCGCTGACTTGGTCAACCACCGACGACTTCCTCGATCACTTCGGCTTGGAGACGCTGCGCGACCTGCCCGGCGTCAAGGAACTGAAGGCCGCCGGTCTGCTCGAATCCGGCCCAGCGATCAACGCTTACCGGTCGACCGGCGAGATGGCACCGGCGAGTGGCGAAACCGGCGATCTTCTACCGTCCGAGGCGTTGATGGATGAACCGGCGGAAACTCTGGAACCGCTCGATCCAGAAGGTGAGTAACCTCAATAAGTGTGGTATTGATGCTGAATGAGGAACATCTCGTCGGCATCAAAATGGACGGTCTGGGCAACCACGTTTTTACTTGTTTGGGGTATTGCGTTTGCCACCGTGGCGACTGCCGAGACGCGGATTAAGCTAACCGCCGAGGAGCAGGCTTACCTGGTCGAGCATCCGGTGCTCCGAGTTCACAACGAAACCGATTGGCCACCGTTCAATTTTTTTGACGACGGCAAGCCGCAGGGCTTTTCCATCGATTACATGAACCTTCTCGCCTCAATGATCGGGGTCGAGGTCAAGTACGTCACTGGGCCGACCTGGAACGAGTTTCTGGGGTTGATGAAGAGCGGCGATCTCGACGTCATGTTGAACATCGTCAAGACGCCGGAACGCCAGAAGTACCTGAGTTATACCAAATCCTACGCTCTCAACCCAAATTCGATCCTCAGCCGGCGCGAAGCTCCTTATGATAATTTGCAGCAGCTTTTCGGCAAAACCGTGGCTCTGCCCAAGGGCTTTTTTTACGAAGAAATCCTGAAAAGGGATTTCCCGCAGATCAAGCTGCATTTGGTCAAGAATGTCGGCGAGAGCATGAAGGCGGTGATCTTCGGCAAGGCTGATGCGGCGGTCGGCGAACTCGCCGTATTCAACCATCTGATCGACCGGGAAATGATGACCGGGCTGATTCTTTCCGGCGAGGTTGAGTTGGGCAGCCCGCACTACAGCAGACTCAATATCGCCACCCGTAAGGATCAACCGCTGCTGATTTCAATGCTCAGGAAGGCGGTCGCTGCTGTCGATCAAAAGGATGTCCGAGCGTTGCGCCAGAGGTGGGTCACTATCCAGGCGGTGGCTTCGTCCGAGAAACCGCAACTCAATTTGAGCGCCGAGGAAAAAACTTGGCTGGCCGGGCACAAGCACATGCGCTTTGGCATCAACCCGGGATATCCGCCGTTCGAATTCATTGATGACGAAGGTGCTTTTTCAGGCATGTCGTCGGATTTCGTTCGGCTGCTCAGCCAACGGCTCGAGATTACCGTGGAATTGGTTCCCGGGCTGTCGTGGGCGGAGGTGATCGACGGTATTAAGACGCACAGTCTTGATTTTACACCGGCCCTCGCGGTCACTCCTGAGCGCCTGGGATTTTTGAATTTCTCTCGCTCACATATGGCGTTTCCAGTGGTCATCGTGACCCGTGACGATTTCGCCTTGGTCGGTGGTTTGGATGATTTGAAGGGGGCCACGGCGGCCTTGGTTAGGGCCCTCGCGGTCACCGAAAAAATCACCAAAAAGCATCCCGACATTGTCGCTAAAATGGTCGATACGCCGCTGCAAGCGCTGCAATCCGTAGCCCTCGGCAAGGCCGACGCGACCGTGATGAACCTTGCCGTCGCTACCTATCTGATCAAGAAACACGGACTCGCCAATCTCAAGGTCGCGGCTCCGGCCGAGATTGACCTGCCCGGCCTGTCCTTCGCCGTGCGCAAGGACTGGCCGGAGTTCGCTGGAATTCTCAATAAAGCGCTGGCCTCGATCACGCCGGAGGAGGAAAGCGTCATCCGTTCGAAGTGGGCGCAGGTCAGCTATAACACCGGCATTGAAGTCGAAGAGGTGCTTCAAGTCGGCGGCGTGGCGATTGTTATCTTGATTATTTTCGTGGTTTGGAACCGCCGGCTGCGAAAAGAGGTCGACCAGCGAAAGCTTGCCGAAAAAAGCATGGAAGCGGCGAAAAACGAAGCCGAACGGCTGACCCAGGCGAAGTCGGATTTCATCGCCGTCATCAGCCATGAAATTCGCACCCCGATGAACGGCGTCCTCGGCATGGCCCGCTTGTTGACCGAGACCGAACTGGATGAGGAACAACGTGGGTGTGTAGATACCGTCGTCGCTTCCGGCGAGGCGCTGCTGGCGATCATTGACGATCTACTCGATATTTCGAAATTCGACGCCGGCAAACTGGATATCGAATCACTGCCATTTATTGTCGATGACGTCGTCGAACAAGCGATGGCGCTGATGCGGTCACGGGCTGAGGAAAAAGGGCTGGTGCTGAGTAGCGATGTCGATGCGGAGATTCCCACCGTTGTCGTCGGCGACCCGCTTCGCATTCGCCAGATCATCCTGAATTTGATCAGCAATGCCATCAAGTTTACTGAAAAAGGCACGATTGAAGTTGACGCTAAATTGGACTCGCAAACCGACGACACTGCGGTTTTGTCATTCACCGTCACCGATACCGGCAAAGGAATTCCGCTCGAAGATCAAGGCGTATTGTTCTCCGCTTACAGCCAGGGCTCGGCTGCAGTGGCCCGAATATACGGCGGCACCGGTCTCGGGCTGGCCATATGTCGCCGTCTGGCGCATTCGATGAACGGCGAAATATCGGTGGAGAGCACCCTCGGTATAGGCAGTTCATTCAGGTTTGAGGCGATCTTCAAAATCGATCGGACAACCGACGCGGCGGCGTTGCGGACGACTCACTCCATCGATCAGCCGATGCCGGCGAATACACCCGCCGCCCGCCCGCTTCGCGTTTTGCAGGTCGAGGACAATGAGACTAACCGCGCCGTTGTCGAGCGGGCGCTTTCGCGGGTCGGTCATCATGTCAGCAGCGTGTTCAACGGCGCCGAGGCCATCGAGGCGCTTCAATCCGGCGATTTTGACGTCATCTTGATGGACCGTCATATGCCGGTAATGGATGGAATTGAGGCGACCCGTCGGATCCGCCAGATGGGCCAACCGATGGCCTCAATCCCGATTATCGGTATTACCGCCGCCGCCAGCCTGACGGAACGGCAAGCCTGCATTGAGGCCGGCATGAATGATTGCCTGACCAAGCCGGTGGAAGCGGTGAAGCTGAGGGCGTTATTGGAAAGCCTGAGCAGCGGTAAGGAAATATCGACGCCGGCGCCGATCCTGGAAAACCCAAGCCCGATGCCGATCGATCTCGGGCAGCTTTCGAGAATTCTCGGTGAGGTAGATGAGGGCGAGTTGTATTCCATGCTCAATATTTTCAATCGGGAATTTCCGAAACTTCTTGAAAGCCTCCATGCGACGATCAAGGATCGTGACGCCGTCGCCGTCAAACGCGTTGCCCATACGGCAAAGGGCGCGGCGGCCAGCGCCGCTGCCACCAAACTAAGCGATATGTTAAAGCAAATTGAAAGCAGCGCGCATCTTGGGAACTGGAGCGATATTGAGGCTCGGGCCGACGCCGTTGCGGTGGAATATGAGTCGGTCGTTCGGTTTTGTGCTAGTCATCGCCGGGCCGACGCCAAATAGAGAGATCACCGAAATGTCGATTTTTCGTCGCGCGATAATCGTCCTCAGCCTTGCCGGGTTCTCGGCATCCGTATCGGCGGCGGAGGTCGTCAAAATCAAACCTCGTTCCGGGGTTTACCTAAAGATGCTGGTCGAAGTGCCGGCGGAAGCCAAGACGCTGGCGATACTGTTCCCCGGCGGTGCCGGCAGAGTGAAAATCAAGAACAATGGTGAGATCAAAGGGACGAAGGGAAACTTCCTGACCCGAACGCGCCACTTGTTCGTCGCTAACGGCATCGCGACGGCGCTTTTCGATGCGCCATCCGACCACCAGGACAAGCCCGGTTTGACCTTCGAATATCGAATGACCGAGGAGCACGCCGGCGACATAAAGCAGGCGATCAGCAAGTTGCGCGAGGCCTATCCGGGGCTCGCGATCTGGATGGTCGGGACCAGTCGCGGCTCGACCTCGGTCGCTAACGCCGCCGCCAATATCACGTCGGGCGGCGCCGACGGCATGGTGCTGACTTCGTCGGTCGGCATTTCCAACCGATTCGGTGGCAACCTCCTCGATTTTAAACTCGAAGCGATCACCACCCCGGCGCTGGTTGTCCATCACACCGACGACGGCTGTGCGGTCACGCCGGTCAGCGGCGGGCGCGATATCAAGGCGCGGTTGACCGGTGCCAAAGCATCTGAGTTGTTGGAGTTTGAAGGCGGCGATCGGGGCACCGGCGAGGGCAGCGGCCGCGGCTGCGGTGCTCAATCTCATCACGGTTTCCTCGGCATTGAGCAAAAGGTCATCGATGCGATCTCGGCGTGGATCAAGAGTCACCAATAAAAGGGGCCAAGATGGATATACAGCAACGAAGAGTCGAAGGCGTCGAGCTTGCCGCATTCATTGATTTCAGTGAGGCGGCGGCGGGATTAGAGCCGCTGGCGTTGCGCCATAAGATTGTCGATCAGGCCTTGATAATGACGGCGCCGGGGGATCATCATTTCCTGATAAATCGTGTCATTGGGCTCGGTGTTGACGCACCGGCCAAACGCCAAACCATCGTGCAGTTCAAACAGGCTTTTCATGACGCCGGGATCGCTCGGTATTTTGTTCATATTGTCGATGCCGCTAAGCCGGAAGACCTAAAGACATGGTTGGCTGAAGAAAACCTTGTGGCCCAGCGGCGCTGGATGAAGTTCGTCCATAGAGGCGGGCTGGCCCCGGACTCCGGTTCCGATCTTGAGGTGCGGTTGATTGACGGCAAGTTCGGTGACGCATTCGGCCAAATCGTTGCCGCCGGTTTCGATATGGGCGAGGCCTCGATCCCGGCTCTGGCGAAGCTGACCGAGCGGCCGAAGTGGCGGGTCTTTATGGGATTTGCCGATGGCGAGCCGGCCGCCGTCGGGGCGCTTTTCGTCGACCAAGGCGTCGGCTGGTGCGATTTCGGCGCGACGTCTTCAAAGTTCAGGCGGCGCGGCGGCCAACGGGCGATGCTGGCGGCGCGGATCAAGACGGCTCGCGACCTTGGTTGCGATCTGATCGCCACGGAAACCGGCGAAGCGGTTGAGGGTGACCCGCAACACTCCTACCACAATATTCAGTGGGCCGATTTTGAGGAATCCTTTTTGCGCGACAATTATGCGCCGGGCTGATTGGTGGCGAGGATAAAATCAATTTCATCTTTCGCTATAATTCCATACTATCAAAATGGATTTTTATGGTTGTCGGAAAATCGATGAAGTTTTTAAAATTCTTTTTAATCGTTTCGTTCGTCCTGGCGCTATATTGCCGGCCACTTCATGCTGATGAAGCCGGTGATGTGATCGTTGTTTTTGACCAGTCGGTGTCGATGAAGGAATATGATCCGAAGTCGATCTCGAAGACTCGGCTGATGGCATTCATTGAGACCTTCGGCGCGCCCTACCGAGTTGTCCTCGCTGGTTTTGATGAAAAGGTACGCGAGCGGCTCAGCATCGTTGTTGATGATAAAGCACACCTCGATGCACTGGCGACCGAGGTCAACGCCATCGACGCCATCGGCCTCGCCACCGATCTCGAGGCACCGTTTCGCTACCTGCTTGAGCGTGGCAGTTATGAGCGCGTTAAGATGGTGCTCATTATCAGCGACGGTGGGCCGGAAATTTGGGACCCTAAACTGGAATATATGAGCAAAAGAGTGCTGCTCGACTTGAGATATCGTGATCTCAATAAACGATACCGCAGCCTCGAAGCGACGCTTCCGCAAAACCTATTATTCGAGAAACTCGGCGCGCTTTATCGCAAGCGGAACCTCGAACTGATTGAAGGCCGGATGGCTGATATGGCGCGGGCTCTGGGTGGTAAAGTGATCCTATGGGATCCTTCCGGAGGTTCGCGTTATCTGAAGACACTGGCCAGGCAATCCGGAGCCCAATACCTGCCGCTGTCGGCCACGGACAACGAAGATGCGCTCGAACAACTGGGCAAAGTCTTGTTGGTTTTGCGGCCGAAGCTTGAGGTTATCGCTGAGCAGCCGCCTGCCGAAGTTATTGTAGATCAGGCGCTCGTCGAAGCCGAGGAAATGGCAAAGTTAGCCGCTGTAGAGAAAGCTGCGGCCGAGGCGAAAGCGGCGGCCGAGGCGAAATCTGCGGCTGAAGCGAAAGCGGCTGCGGCGGCGGAAGCGGTTGCTGCGGCGAAAGCGGCGGCGGAAGGAAAGGAAAAAAGAAATACCGTCTTTCTCATTATACTGATCTTGTTCGTTTTCGGTGGAGCCGGCGCGTGGTTTCTACTTGGTCGAACTCGTGCGCGGGATGCCGTTATCGAAGACCAGCCTGAACAGAAATCAGATCGCCGCGTTGAAGCGCCAAGCGGAGACGGAAATTGAGCAATACAGCACGTCTTTGAAGGAAGATGCGCTGAAAGAAATTTTGGCTTGGTCAGACCGAGAGAAGGCGCGACTGCAAGAGCTCCTCGATAAGAAATACGAGTCGGAGGTCGCAAAGATGAAAGACACTTCGGGGCCGGCGTCCTGGGGATACGGGAAAAGTAAACGTCGTCGGGTTTTGAGAAACCCCAATTTGCTCGACAATTACGCGACGGGTTGAAAAGAAATCATTTCCGTCGGCCTTGTCAAAGGCACGATGACTTACATTTCCGGGTACATCGCAAAAATTAGCCCTGAGTCGGTGAATGTGATGACACCGGTGATGACCATCGGCGTTCGCGGCACGCGATCCTTGTTGATGGTATTCCTGATGCTCACTGCCTCGGCCTGCGCACCGCGAGCCATTGAACCTGCTGGTTGATGTATTTGTGAAGTAATCAACCAACAGGGGTGACGCTGGACTGTCCATATTTCCACTTGATTGAATTTCTCTTTGTGTTGATGATCTGAAACGCATTGTATGCTTTCGCATAAATTTGTTTTTCGTGAGTCTTGCCCGGCGAGAAATTGGTCGGCGGGGTAATTTCGTCAAGGGTCAAATATTTTGGACAACAGGCTGAACCCAGTTAAAGATTTGCAGAAATTTTGGGTCGTTACTGCGTTGTGTCTGTTCGCGTTTATTGGCGTCGGCGCATCGATTTGGGGTGGCCATAGTCTTCGTCAGGCGGCCAATTCGGAGTGGACCGAGAAGGCCAAAACGGATGCCGCGAGACTGACCGACAGCGTGGTGTTTTGGGTTTCAAAAGCCGAGGTCAACCTGCGCGCAATCGCCGGTCAGTTGCGAGGCCAGAAGTCGCTGACCTCGGAGTCCTTCTTCGACTATATTTCGGAAGCCGAATCGTGGGATCCTGATGTGACCTTTCATTCCGTCGCCTATGCCCAACGCGTCCGGCGGGACGAGAGAGCCGGTTTTCAAAACCTTCGAGACACCGAGATCGTCAACGTCGATGGTTCCGCCGAGCCGGACGAGGATAAATTCGAAAGTTTCGTCGTCGTCTATTCATCGAACAATGATGGCCTTTTGCGACCAAATGTCGATATTACCAGCCATTTGGAAATGCGGGCGGCGGTCTTGACCGCTCGGCAACTCGCCGGGCATGTCATTCTTGGGCCATCTTTTGATGGCCCCAACCACAAAAAAATATGCCCTGATCGCTACGGCGGCCAGCCTCTCCGGGACCAGCGGCGTGATGGTCGCGACGATCGGCCTCGAGGAATTCTTCTCGGCCTTCAAACAGGATCATCTGCCGTCGGGCCTGGAAATCCGCCTGCTCGAGCGTGACAACGAGTCGCGGGCGACGACGGCGGTGAAATCTATCATCGGCGAGCTCGAAGCGTCGCCCGACACGGTTTTCACGGAAGTCATTCGGATCGCCAGCGGGCAGGCGAAATGGGACCTCTACTGGGATTTTAAACGCAATTATTTGAGTGGAGGCGTCGTCAGTTTGGCGACGCTGGTTCAGATCGGTGGATCGCTGTTGACTGTCCTGGCGATCGGCCTGTTCGGCGTTTTATCGTTTCAGAATATCCGCTTCCATATGGAGGTCAATGAACGCACGGCCGAGCTATCGCGCAATTCGATGTTGATACAATTGACTATGGACAGCATCGATCAAGGGTTTGCTGTTTGGAACTCCGACCAACGGCTCGTTGTGTGGAGCCAGCGATGTGTCGAATTTTGGTACCATCCCGGCGATATACTTCGAGCGGGCATGCACATGAAAGAACTGCTTGGTCATATCGCTAAAAATGGAGGATTTGGCCTAGATCGGGATGAAGCGATCATTGAGACGGAACTCAACAGGGTGATTACGGCCGGCGAATCGTCGGAGGATATGTTTCGCATGGCCAACGGCGATACCATTCATGTTCGCCGCTTTCCGCTGGAAAAAGGTGGGCACGTCGCCGTTTATACGGACGTAACAGATCGTGAGGCGGCGACAAAAAAGCTAACCCTCACCAACCGGGAACTCCAACACCAACGTGATCGCGCCGAGCACGCCAGCAAGGCCAAGAGCGAGTTTCTCGCCCATATGTCGCACGAGTTGCGCACCCCGTTGAATGCGATCATCGGTTTTGCCGAGGCTTTGGAGCATGGCATCGACGCGGGGGATGAGACAAAACATCGGGAGTTTCTGGGGCATATTGCCAATGCGGGAAGGGATCTCAATGATCTGATCGGCGGCATTCTTGATTTTTCGCAGATCGAGGAAGGCCAGTTCAGGCTTGAGCCGGAACTTCTGAGCCCGGCCAGTGTGATGCAGGAATGCCTGCCGATGATACAGCAAATGGCGGAAAGCAAAGGCATAGAATTTAAGGGCGGTCGGAAATCGAATGCATACATCGAGGTCGATCGAGCACGGCTCAAACAGATCATGCTGAACCTGATTTCGAACGCTGTGAAGTATAATGTGCCGGAGGGGAATATCGAGTTCGGATGCCACGAAGTGAACGAAAACCGCTTGCGGATTTATGTCACGGATTCAGGTATCGGGATCCCCGAACACCTTCGCGACCGCGTCTTCGAGCCCTTCCATAGATTGCGAATGAGCGATCATGATGTCGCCGGATCGGGTATTGGATTATCAATAACCAGAAAATTGGTGGAGATTATGGGCGGCGAAATCGATTTTGAAAGCCAGGCGAACATCGGCTCGACTTTCTGGGTGGAGTTCCCAATTGCGGCACGAGACGACGCCTGATCGCGCTGCATTGCAGGTCGGGTTTCTTTCTGCCATTATCCGCGCTCGAAACCTACTGGGAAAAAGGTGAAAAACCGATATGGGTGCATTTAGTATCTGGCATTGGCTGATTGTTCTGGCCGTCGTGCTGGTTCTTTTCGGCGGTGGTGGCAAGATTTCTCGGCTCATGGGAGATTTCGGTAAGGGCTTGAAATCCTTCAAAAAAGGCATGAAGGAAGACGAAGGCTCAGAGGCAGCCGAGGGCGATCCCAAGAGCTTGAAATCCGAATCCGCTGAGACCATCGACGCGGCCCCGGAAAAGGACAAGGCGGCCAACGGTTAAACGGCGCACTGGTCGGGTTTGGAATTTCCCGCTTGCGTCACCGCTCACCGTAACTCCGTCCGACCCCTCATCCGCGTTTTACGTTTAGGAGATACCCCTCCGCCATGTTCGATATAGGCTGGCAGGAATTGTTCGTTCTTGCGGTCCTCGCGATTATCGTGATCGGGCCGTCGGATCTGCCGCGCGCGGTGAGGACCGTCACGCACTGGATCAGAAAAGCCCGCGGCATGGCACGCGAGCTCCAGGATGGCGTCGACGAAATAGTCCGGGAGGCCGACCTTGAGGACATTAAGGCGGAGGCCAACAAGGCCATGAACCTTGACGATTTTGACCCGACCGGTGAGGTCGGCAAGTTGATGGATATGTCCGATGTCGAAAAAGGAATGTCCGATGCGGCCCAGGACTTGAAGGACTCGACAGCCCCGGATGCCGCGCTTGGCAAGGAACAGCCTGCGCTCGCCGCTGAGCCGACCACCGATAAGAAAATTGGATAACGGCGATGGCGGACTCCAGCCAAGAGACGACCGTCGAAGATAGCAAGATGCCGTTGCTCGATCATCTGGTTGAGCTGCGGACCCGGCTGCTGCGTTCGGCGATCGCCATCATTTTGCTGTTTTTCGTCTGTTACTACTTCGCGCCGACACTCTACAATTTTCTGGTCCAGCCTTTGGCCGATGCCCTCGCGGTGAGCGGTGGTCCGCGGCGGTTGATCTTCACGGCCTTGCACGAGGCGTTTTTCACCTATTTGAAGGTGGCTTTTTTTGCCGCGATGTTCCTGGCCTTTCCGTTTATCTCGATCCAGTTATGGATGTTCCTGGCGCCCGGTCTCTACAAGCACGAAAAAAAGGCGCTGGCACCGTTCCTGGTGGCGACGCCGATCCTGTTTTTCATGGGCGGTGCGCTGGTTTATTACCTTATCTTTCCGCTGGCCTGGAAGTTCTTTCTCAGTTTTGAGAGCGTCGGTGGGGCCGGCGCATTGCCGATTCAATTGGAAGCCAAGGTCGATCAATATCTATCGCTGGTGATGCGGTTGATTTTCGCCTTCGGGCTTTGTTTCGAGCTTCCGGTGGTGATGACGCTGCTGGCGCGGATCGGCATGGTCACCGCCAAAGGGATGCGCGAGAAACGCAAATATGCCGTCGTCATGGCCTTCGTCGCCGCCGCGATTTTGACCCCACCGGACGTCATCAGCCAGGTCGGTCTCGCCGTGCCGACCATCCTGCTTTACGAGATATCGATTTTCTCGGTCGTAGCGATCGAGCGCTCACGTCGCCGCGACCAGGACGATGAAGACGATAATGACGATGATGACGATGATGATGAGGCGGACGAGGACGGTGCCGATTCGGAAGAAGCGGAAGATAAGGCAGCTGAGGAAGCGGCGTTCCGTGAATTTGAAGCTGACGACGTTTTTGACGCCGGCGACTCTGCTGACGGTGACGACGGTAAAGAGAAGTCGTAGGGAACGGGGCAGATGACTAAAATTCTTCTCGTCGAGGACTCGAAATTTTTTCGCTCTGTTGTTGAAAGGGCGATCCGAGCAGCCATCAATGTCGAAGTGCTCACCCCCGCCAGCCGCGCCGAGGCCGAGGCGATCATTGCCGAGGTCGGGGACGACTTGTTTTTGGCCTTGCTCGATCTCGAATTGCCCGACGCCACCGGCACTGAAATCATTGATGTCACCCGCTCACGAAATATCCCGACGATCGTCTTCACCGGCACCTACAACGAATTGCAGCGCGACCAGTTCGACGATGAACATGTTCTCGATTACGTGCTCAAGGACAGCACGGAAAACCTAAAATATCTGGTCTCCATCGTCCGGCGTCTGTATCGAAACCAAGGTGTCAAGGTCATCGTCGCCGACGACTCACGGACTGCCAGGAAACTAATCACAAACCTCTTGGAAGATTACAACTTCGATGTTTTGGGCGCCGAAGACGGCGAGGAAGCGCTGGAGTTGGTCAACGCACACCCGGACGCACGGATGCTGATTACCGATTACCATATGCCTAAGATGGACGGCTTTGAGCTGATCAAGGCGGTTCGCGGGATCCGTGAGCGTGATCAATTGGCGATCATCGGCGTGTCCTCTGCCGGCAGTTCGCCGCTGTCGGCGAAGTTCATCAAATTCGGTGCCAACGATTTCATCATTAAACCGTTTCTGCGGGAAGAATTCTTCTGCCGTGTCACCCAGAACATGGATATCCTCGATCACATTATGGCGCTGTCGGAGGCGGCCAACACTGATCCGCTGACCGGCCTCAACAATCGTCGCTTTTTCTTCGATGTCGGCGCGAAAATTTTGGCGGCGGCGGCGCGCGGTAAGGCGCGGCCGGTCGTCGCGATGATGGACATCGATCACTTTAAGGCGGTCAACGACACTTACGGCCACGACGTCGGCGACGAGGTGATCAAGAAGGTCGCGGAAATCATCACCGCCCACACGCCGCGCCAGGACGATCTCGCGGCCCGCATCGGCGGTGAGGAATTCGCCTTCCTGCTGCAAGATATCCAACCAAAGGATATTCGGGATTTTTTCGAAAGTGTCCGGCTAGATATCCAAGGTGCGACGGTCGATTTAGCTGACGGCAAGAAACTCGGCGTCACCGTCAGTATCGGTGTCTGTTGTGAACCGGAATTATCCCTCCAAGCCATGCTGTCGGACTCCGACAAGAAACTTTACGTGGCTAAGGATGGCGGCCGCAATATGGTTGTCGGCGGCGAATAGGCGGCGCTTCTCAAATCCGGTCGTTGGCTTTATAAGAACTCGATCACCAGCCCATCACCGAGGACAGATTTGATCCGCCATGTTCGACATAAAATGGATACGCGAAAACCCTGATGCGTTCGACGCCGGTATGGCGCGGCGCGGCCTCGATCCGCAATCGGCGGCGCTGATCGATCTCGATCGCCAACATCGCCAAGCAATCACCAGCGCCCAGGAAATCCAGGCCGAACGGAACCGGCTTTCCAAGCAGATCGGTGTCGCCAAGGCGGGCGGCGGCGATGCCTCCGAAATCATCGCCCAAGTCTCGGAAAGTAAGATCGCCCAAGCCGAGGCGGAAAAGGCGGCGGAAACCGTTGGTGCCGAACTTGACGCGAGGCTGTCGGAATTGCCCAACATCCCGCTGGACGATGTCCCGGACGGTGATAGCGAAGATGACAACGTCGAGGTCCGCCGTTGGGGCACGCCGCCGAGCTTTGATTTTGTGCCGAAAGATCACGTCGATCTCGGTGCGGCGCTGGGGATGATGGATTTCGACACCGCGGCGAAGATGTCCGGCGCGCGCTTCGTCATGTTGACCGGCGCTTTGGCCCGCATGGAGCGGGCCTTGGCCAACCTGATGCTCAACACCCACACCGGGGACAACGGCTACACCGAGGTCAATCCACCGGCCCTGGTCAACGACGCGACGATGTACGGCACCGGACAGTTGCCGAAGTTTGGTGACGATCTGTTCCGAACCAATACCGGCCATTGGCTGATCCCGACGGCCGAGGTGCCGCTGACCAACATCGTCGCCGGCCAACTGATCGACGGCGAAACTCTGCCCCGGCGCTATACCGCGATGACTTGGTGCTTCCGTTCCGAGGCCGGGTCTGCCGGCAAGGACACGCGCGGCATGTTGCGCCAACACCAGTTCACCAAAGTCGAAATGGTTTCGGTGTGCGAACCGGAGAAATCCGCCGACGAATTGGAGCGGATGACCGCCTGCGCCGAAGGCATCCTGCAAAAACTTGAATTGCCCTATCGGACCGTCGTGCTATCGACCGGTGATATGGGGTTCGGGGCGCGGAAAACATACGATATCGAAGCTTGGCTGCCGGGCCAGGATCGCTACCGGGAGATTTCCAGTTGTTCCAACTGCGGCGATTTCCAGACCCGACGGATGAAGGCTCGATACCGTGTGCCGGGCGAAAAAGAAACCCGATATCCGCACACCCTCAATGGTTCCGGTCTGGCCGTCGGTCGGACGCTGATTGCGGTCCTCGAAAACTACCAGCAGGCCGACGGCTCGATTGTCGTGCCCAAGGCGTTGCGCCATATCATGGGCGGCATCGAGGTCATCGGCGGCTCGAATGCCTGAACGTCTTCGCCTCGACCGGGCTCGTGTTTTGCTGTCCAACGACGACGGCATCAGCGCGACTGGATTGAAAACCCTCGAACGCGCCGCCAAAGCGATTTTCAAAGAGGTCTGGGTCGTTGCCCCGGAAACCGAGCAAAGCGCCAGCAGCCATTCGCTAACCCTGCGCCGACCCTTGCGAATCCGGCGGATATCGAAACGCCGCTATGCCGTCGATGGTACGCCGACCGACAGCGTCCTATTGGGTGTCCAGGAAATCATGCGCGAGACGCCGCCTGATATCGTTCTCTCGGGGATCAACCGAGGCGGTAATATCGGCGAAGACGTGACCTATTCGGGCACCGTCGCGGCGGCCATGGAAGGCGCGTTGTTAGGCATTCCGTCGGTCGCTCTGAGTCAGGTCTGCGTCGATCGCCGCTCGGTTCGCTGGAGCACCGCCGAACATTGGCTGCCGATGGTGCTGAAGCAACTCGTCGATGCCGGCTGGCCGAGCGGGGTGTTGATGAGCGTGAATTTCCCCGACGTCGCGGCGAAGGCGGTGACCGGGCTCCGTGTCGTGCCGCAGGGCCGGCGCAAAATCGGCGGCGACCTGCAGGAAGGAACCGATCCGCGCGGCGATCGTTATTTCTGGATCGGTGCGCAGCGCGACGAAGTGCCGTTTAAGGCCAATTCCGATCTGGCAGTGGTCCGCGAGGGGGCGATTTCGATCACTCCGTTGGGCATGGACCTGACCCACACGGCGACGCTCAAGCGATTAAAGACGACGATCAAATGAAGAGCGGGCTGCAGAGTTTGATGGCCAGCGTTCAACGTGGCGGTGTCACCGATTCTCGCGTTCTCGACGCGATGGCCCGGACGCCACGCGAGATGTTCTTACCCGAGCCGTTCAAGACCCGCGCCTTCGAGGACATTGCCTTGCCAATCGGCCACCACCAAACGGTCAGCCAACCGACGGTGGTCGGGCTGATGACCCAGGCGCTGGAACTCGATGACCGCAAAACGGTGTTGGAGATTGGCACCGGTTCGGGCTATCAGGCGGCGGTGCTGTCGCCGCTTTGCCGCCGGCTTTACACGCTTGAGCGGCACCCGGCGCTGCTCAAGGCGGCTGAGGTCCGGTTCGCCGAGTTGCGGCTGCTCAACATCACCGCGATGGTTGGCGATGGCTCAGCCGGCTGGCCCGAGCAGGCGCCGTTTCAACGGATTATCGTCACCGCCGCGGCGATTGACGTGCCGCCGATATTGTTCGAGCAACTGGCGGTCGGCGGCATCATGGTATTGCCGATCGGCCAAGATGAAGACGACCAGCGCCTCACCCGAGTCCTGCGCACCGAAGACGGCGCCGAGACCGAGGATATGGGGCCGGTGCGATTTGTGCCGTTGGTTGATGGAGTCGCTCATACTTGAGCGCGAACAATGAGATCAAGTGTGAGCACAGACAATGCGCTGATACTTGATGCCGAGGCTCACGTTGGCGATAATCATACGATGGATCGCCCAAAATTTATGAAGTCGCTGACGCTGCTGGTTTTCCTTGGCCTGCTTGGTGGATGTGGCATGGCTGAATGGCCGCCGCCGGGGCAATCGCCGACGGATGTCAACGCAAGTCCTGCTGCCGCCACCGCCTTTCGTAACGCCTCTGCGGTGACCGTCGGGCGCGGCGACACGGTTTACGGCTTGAGCCGCCGCCACGGCGTTTCGATGCGTGCGATTATCGAGGCCAACGATTTGCGGCCGCCGTTCCATCTCAGTATTGGCCAGCGAATCGTCCTACCGCGCCTGCGTCTACATCTGGTTCGCGCCGGCGATACCCTGGGCGGCGTCGCCAACACCTACGATATCGGTCTTTATGATCTCGCCCGCCTTAATGGATTGAAACCGCCGTACACAATCTACGTCGATCAGCGCCTGCGTCTGCCCGGTGGGTCGATCGGCGGCGAAACGACAATGACAACGGTTTCTGTCAGCCCGAATATCGGAAAATCTCCACCGCCGCCGTTGCCGAAAAATCCACCGGCCTGGGATTCAAGCGCCCGCAAAAAGCCGGATGCTCCAGCACCCGTGGTTTCCCGCCCGACCAAAACTCGCGCCGTCGCGTCGCCGCCGCCAGCCTCCGGAAGAGGTTTTATCTGGCCGGTCAAGGGGCGTGTGATATCCGGTTTCGGGGCCAAGGCGAAAGGTCTCCGAAACGATGGCATCAATATCGCGGCGCGGCGCGGCACGCCGGTACGGGCAGCCGAAAATGGCGTCGTCGTCTATGCCGGCAACGAGCTGCGTGGGTTCGGCAATTTGTTGCTTTTGAAACACGCCAACGGCTGGGTCAGCGCCTACGCTCACAATGAAAAGCTGACGGTCAAACGCGGCGCTAAAATCCGCAAGGGCCAGACCATCGCCACCGTCGGCTCGTCCGGCGGCGTTAGTTCGCCACAACTGCATTTCGAATTACGCAAAGGCAAACGCGCCCGCGACCCGCGGCCGCATCTTCGCGGGGTGTGACGGGGTTTTAGTTTTTGATGGTCCTCTGGTTTCCGCGCGAAGAGTCTATTTTAGCCCCTCAAGCGCCGGGCGCTCGCTAAACGCTCGCTTGGCTTACGGGCAACGATGCCCGGCGCGCCTTGCGCTTGCCTCGCGAAGAGCCGCTCGGAACGCCCAACATAAACGATGAATGGAACCTCCCCCCGAGCGCGCTCTTGCGCGAGGCAAGCGCGACTGCGCGCCGCCGACCGTTCGGCGTAAGCCAAGCGTTTCGCAGAAACGCGCCCGGCGCTTGAGCGACTGTGTTCGCCGTCAAGCGGTTTTCCATTTTTCTTGGTCTCGGATGATGGCGTTCAGCATAGTTAGCAATTTGTGCATACAGGCTGTCAGGACTAGCTTTGGAGCTTTGCCTTTTGCTCTGAGACGGTCTCGAAATTCCCTGATCACTGGGTTGCAACGAACGGCTGATATCGTCGCCATATAGAGCGCATTTCGGATATGCTTGCGACCACCATAGATCATCCGACGTCCGCGCATGGTGCCGCTGTCGCGGTTGATCGGCGCGACGCCGACCAAGGCGGCGATAGGATTTCGCTCCAGGCTTCCGAGTTCGGGTAGACCGGCGATCAGGGTGAAAGCCGTGGCCTCGCCGACCCCCGGCACGGACTGCAACAGCTGGGCCTTTTTGGACCATGTCGTATCGGCTTCAACGATTCCACGGACTTCCATATCCAGGTCGTTGCGTTCCTCGCTCAGCACCTCGATATGAGCGGCGATCCGCGCCTGAATGGAAGGATCGCGTTGCCGTTTGATCCGCCTTTTCTCCGACGCCAGCATGCCGACAACCTGCAAACGCCGGCGCGACAGCGCAGAAAGCCGCCGCTCATCTTCGCTTGGCAAGGAACGAACGGCCGGACGAACCACTTTGGCAAAGGCAGCGATGATCTCCGCATCCAAGCGGTCGGTCTTCGCCAACTGCCCGGTCGATTTAGCAAAGTCACGGATCTGGCGCGGGTTCATGACAACCACGGCAATACCCTCTGCCGCTAAAGCCGCGACAACATCCATCTCGTAACCGCCGGTCGCCTCAAGGCAAACCAACGGAGTCTCGTGTTCTCGAACGTGTTCAATCAATTCAACAAGGCCGCTCTCGTCGCGTTCGACGTCAAAGGCCTCGCCATCCGGAAGAATGTGAACGTCCAGACGATCTCGCGCTACATCAATACCGATATATGCGCTATACTCTTGCTTGTTCATGTGACCCACCCTTGTAAATACGAGCTCTCACGCTCTAGCGACTGTTCGGGTTCTTGAACCAATAAGGCGGGCGAGCCTCCACGCTCAGGCACGGTCTCTCACGACCTAGGGGCAATCGGGGTCTCGCCCGCCACTTCTTTCAGAAGATTGCCACCTTTCAAAAGACACCGACAGACATACAAGGGGCACAACAAACAACCGAGCGACTCTTGCGAGGCAAGCGCGACTGCGCGCCGGGCATCGTTGCCCGTAAGCCAAGCGAGCGTTTAGCGAGCGCCCGGCGCTTGAGGGGCACAACAAACAACCCAGCGATTTCAGTCGCCGAGAAGATCGCGTTTCTGCTCGAACTCGTCCTTGTCGATCTCGCCCTTGGCAAACCGTTCCCGCAAGATATTGAGGGCCGAATTCCCTGAATTTTGCGGACCCATGTGCGCCACCGAATGACCGCCGCCGAGCCAGCGAATGATCAGCACGACGACGACAACGACGGTGGCGAGGACGGCAATCATCATGATCGGGCCGACAATCATCGCCGCCCAACCCCAACCACCGCCAAACATCCCGTGGTGGTAACCCAACCCCTCACCGGCGGCGAGGGCGATCGAGGGGAAAGCCGAAATAAGGCTCGCCGCAACGAGCACAAAACCGCACGAGGCATCCTTCGTTTGTATCCGAACCATATCATCCTCCATATAGCTGCTCGACGCCGCCAGCTTAACCTATTCTCGCATTGTCAGGTAAGGTAAAGATCATCGTTACGGCCCAGCGTATGTCTTCGTCTGCGGTAGGTGATCGCGACGACGCCGAGCACCGCGGTGGCGATGCCGAGCCCGACCAGCGGCGTGATCGTCTCACCCAAGACGACGACGCCCAAGATGACGCCGACGCCGGCGCGTAGATAGCTCTGGCTGGCGACGCCGATCGAGCCGAGTGTCTTCAGTAATCTAAAATAGATCAGCAACGCGCCGCCGGTGCAAAACACCGCAAGCCCGATCGCCGCCAAGATTGCGTCGACGGACGGGCGCAGCGTCCACGGATGCTCCATCGCCAGGCTCAGCGGGACAAGGCAGAGCGTCGCCCAGATCATCGTCCCCGCCGCCGTCACCGTCGGCGATAGATGTGAAAAGTTTTTGCCGTAGATCGCCGCCCCGGCATAAAGCACCGCTCCCAACACGACGGCCAATTGCGCCGCGACCTGTTGGCCGAGCCCGGCAAATACATCGACGCCGACAATCAACGAGACGCCGAGCACACCCAAACATGCGCCGAGCAGCTTGAGCCGACCGATCGGTTCATGGCGAGTGAAGAGCAGCGTTATGAAAATCACAAACAGCGGCGAGGTCGAGTTCAACACACTGGCCAGCCCGCTATCGATAGACTGTTGGCCCCAGGCCAAGACGGTCCACGCGCCGATGCTGTTTAAGATCGCCTGTATGAAAAGTCGCCGCCACGTCCCGCCATCCCTCGGCAGATGCTCGCCGCGCCAGACCATTACCGCCAACAGGAAGGCCGCGGCGATGCTGACACGGGCGGCGATCAGCGTCACCGGCCCGATGCTCCCGACGGCGATCTTGATCAACAGATAGGACGAGCCCCAAAGCCCGGCGAGGAGACCGAGAAGGACAAACTCGAAATTCAGTTTAACTTTTGTGTCGGTCATATTGAGGCAGCTCCAATATAGAGAAGGCCGAAGCCTAATCGGTTGCCTGCATCGAAAGCTTCGTTTAGCATCGAACTATGAAAGACGGCCCCAACATCGCCTTGCTGGGCTCCCTGATCGGCGACCCGGCACGGGCCAACATGCTGATTGCGCTGATGAGCGGCAAGGCGCTGACGGCGAGTGAGTTGGCCGCCGAGGCCGGGGTGACGCTGCAAACGACCAGCGCGCATTTAAAAAAGCTCGAAGCCGGCGGACTCATCGGGCAGCGCAAGCAAGGCCGGCATCGTTATTTCTCATTGGCCGACGACGACGTCGGAAGTGTGCTCGAGAGTATGATGGGATTGGCCGCCAAGAACGGCCATGCGCCGACCCGAACCGGCCCGAAGGAGCCGGCGCTACGCAAATCCCGGGTTTGTTACAATCACCTTGCCGGCGAGCTTGGCGTGCAGATGTTCGATAGCCTGTTGGCGAAAAAATATCTGACCGAGGATGGCGACAGTCTAATTCTAACGGCTTCCGGCCAACGCTTTTTCGGTGATTTCGGCGTTGGCCTGGGCGGCCTCAAAAAATTACGTAGGCCGCTGTGCAAATCGTGTTTGGACTGGAGTGCGCGGCGCAGTCATCTGGCCGGCTCGCTGGGTGTCGCGCTGTTGGCGCGCTTCTACCAGTTGGGCTGGGCGAAGCGCCAAGACGGCACCCGGATCGTGGCTTTTACCAAGTCAGGCGAAGCGAAGTTCTTCGCCAACTTTTCCGCTTAGCTTGCCTGCCTGCCAACGCGCTCTTTGGGAAAGGTGGCTGTCGCCAGAGTGCCACGGCCTTTCTGGCTTTTGATTTCCAGCGTACCGCCATGCAGTTCCATTAACCCCCTGGTCAGGGGCAACCCCAAGCCGGTGCCTTCGTATTTGCGGCCAAGGCCGCTGTCCACTTGACCAAACATGCTCAGCGCCGTGATCAACGCGACTTCATCCATTCCTATGCCGTTATCTTCAACGGCGACGGCGAGTGAACCATCACCGTCCAGCCGCACCTTTACAGAGACTTTGCCGCCTTCCGGCGTAAATTTTACCGCATTGCTGAGCAGATTGATTAAGACTTGTTTCACGCGCCGCTCGTCGACGTATATCGGTGGAATGCCGGAAGATAAGGAGTGGGTGATTGTTACCTGACCATCATCCGCCCGTGGCCTGATTAGGCGAACCGAGGTATCGATGACATCGTGTATGGCGACGTTTTCTTCACGCAATTCCAAGGCCCCCGCCTCGATAGCGGAAACATCGAGAATGTCATTGATCAGATCCAGAAGATGTTGACCGGAGTGATGAATATCATCCAGATAATCCCGGTATTTGGCGTGGCCGACAGGGCCGAACGTTTCCTCTTTCATGAGGCTCGAAAAGCCGATAACCGCATTCAGTGGGGTGCGAAGTTCATGGCTCATGTTGGCCATCAACTCCGACTTGGCGCGGTTGGCGATATCGGCTTTTTTGAGTGCGTCTCGAATGGCGATTTCAGAATCTTTGCGTTCGGTTATATCTTCATGGGTGGCGACATAGTGGGTAATCACGCCGATATCATTTCTAACCGGCGCTATGGTTTCATACGCCCAAAAAAGACTGCCGTCCTTACGCCGGTCCATTAATTCGCCCCGCCATTCTTGGCCTTTCCCTATCGTCTCCCATAGAGCCGTATAGGTCTCGTCGGGCGTCTCGCCGGACTTTAAAATGCGCGGGTTCCGGCCGACGGCTTCCTCAGCGGTATATCCGGTCAAGTCAGTAAATCTGGAATTGACGTATTCGATTATTCCGTCGGTATCGGTGATGAAGACCGCGCTCGGGCTTTGTTCGACGGCGCGCGACAGCTTGCGAATGTCATGCGTTCTTTGTTCAACGCGAATTTCCAACTCTTCTTGGGCCTTATGGAGTTTTTGATTAAGGGGCACCTCGAATAATGCCTTATTTTGGCGAAGTTAAAGTGAATTGGGCTCGATACAAAGCATTTCTGCCATTAATCACTGGTTTCTCAGCATTCCAGCGGGGTATTTCCCTCTGAAACGCTCTTTCGGACAGAGTCCGCCCCTGGGGGCAGTCATGGTGGTGCCGTAGCCAAATGCTCCAACTGAACCAGGCGGCGCATGTTGTAGGCCAGATTCTTGAGCCCGATGCAGGTCTTGGCGCGAACAATCCCGATGCTGCGTACCAGTGTCCCGCCCATATCGTTGCTTTGAGAACCAAAAATATGCTCCACACGAACGCGGACCTTTGATCGAGCCTTGTTGCTTCGCTCCTCCCGTTTCGTCAAAGGCTTGTTGCGACGGCCCTTGCGGTGGATACGGCTCGTCAGGCACTTTTCTGCCAGCATCTTTTCAATCTCCGCCGAGCGATAGGCGCTGTCGGCCCATACGTCAGATGCCGTGTTATCTGCGTCAAGGATTGCCTCAATAACTTGGCTGTCGTGTACGGCAGCATCCGTCACATCGTAACAGCGCACCAGTTTATGCCGACGGTCCACGTTAATATGGTTCTTGTAACCGTAGTGGCTCTTGCCATGCTTCTTGGTCCATCGGGCATCCGTATCTTTCTGGCGGAACTTGGCCGGTTTATCCACCCAGCCCTCCGGCGTTTCACCGGCTTTGATCTTTGTATTCTCATCACGCTTGTTGTGCTGGGTGGGAACGGAGACGATGGAGGCGTCGATGATCTGCCCGCCCATCGCCAGGTAACCCCGGTCTTTTAAATAGCTGTCAAAGTTCTCGAACACTGTCGTGATCATGTCGGCCTGCGCCAACTGCTCTCGGTACTGCCATACCGTCTTGGCATCGGGAACTTTATCCTCAAGGCCTAATCCCAAAAACCGAACAAAGGAAAGTCGGTCGCGAATTTGGTATTCCACCTGATCATCTGACAAATTGTAAAGCGCACAGAGCACGATCGCCTTGAACATCACTACCGCATCCCAAGGTTTGCGACCCGCCGATGACTTGCGTTGATTGGCTGGTTTGCGCCAGACCGCTTCAAGGTGAGGACGGAAGTCTTCCCACGGGACGACGCTGTCTATTTTCAACAGTGGGTCATTCTTCGCGTCCAAGCCAGCATAGCGATTAGCAACATCAAAAAATCCAAGCTGGCTCATATTTTGCCCCCATAATCTCAACGCCGTGATATCATGATTCTATCAGACCAATGAATGGGGTGGGTATTTTTAGAGATGCCCTCATGTCATCCTCCTTTTATAATTTTCATTAAATTGCCCCCTGCAACGGGCCACGTTAAACACGATCACTTATGCTGACAAGAGCCGACGACGCGGCAAGAAATAATCTGCCAAGTTTCTCGATTAAACATTAAAACCGCGCCGCTATGGAATAACCGTCACTATATAAAAAATTATTTTTGATGCCGTTTGCGTCTTAGAATTTGGGTTTTAATCCAAATAAATTATCTATAGTGCATTGTTTAAATTAAATATTTTTTGTTTTTACGTGAATCAACCCACTGCCGCCGCACGACCCTGCGGATTTTTGCTATTTCTAACGAACGTCGTCGGTTATTGACTTCTCCGAGAATTCATTTAGGACTCGCCCATACGTGTTGCATTCGTTTGGTGCTACCTGATTGACCGGTATGCCGTTTAGCTTGGTTATCCCCTGACAATGTGAACGTTAATTCGGCCCCGCTTTCACATAACGTGAGACGCGGACTCAACTGTTAGAGGATACTCACTATGCCTACTGGTACTGTAAAATGGTTTAACCCCGCCAAGGGTTTTGGTTTCATCGAGCCGGAAGACGGCTCCAAAGACGCTTTCGTTCACATCTCGGCCGTCGAGCGCGCCGGTTTGAGCTCGTTGAGCGAAGGGCAGAAGGTCTCCTATGAGCTTCAGCCCGGACAGAACGGCAAATCTTCCGCCGAGAACCTGTCGATCGTCGAGTAGTTACGCTAGGCGCCGCCTCCAACGACCGTTGGAGGCGGCTGCCACGTATTTTCATCTCCGAGAGCCACTGCGCACCCTGCCTGCGAGCCATTCTGGCCATGCTCCGAGATGACGTTTTGTGCCCGTGTTACCCTATAAGTGCGATCCCCATACACGCCCCGAGATAAACCTCGAGCGGCGCGTTGACGGGTGACGCCTCGAACCCAAACAAAGGATATCAAATATGCGCAAGTCCGTTAAATCGAGGGCCGAGGAACAGTTCGCCGCTACCCAAAAGAAGGCCAAACTGGCGATGGCGGAAAAGGAAAAGACGCAGATCGAAAGATCCGAACGCGTCGCCAATTTGCGCGGCCTGCGCCTCGCCAAGGAAGCTGCCGATCTTGATGCCGCAGAGCAAGCCGAAGCGGAAAAAACCGCCCCCAAATCAAAAGCCAAATCAAAATCAAAAGTAAAAAGCCAAGCCAAAGACCTACCGCAGGCCCACCGGCAATAATCGTCCGCTAGGTTTTGTAGGAAGCGTCCTCGCGATCGAGCATCCGGATCAACGCCGGCCATTCGAATTTTCCGATCGGCCGGTGGCCTTCCGGGCTGTTGGCGACGCGATTGCGATCGACGGTCATCTCCTGAATATCCGCCGGAATTTCCACAAGCTTGGCGCCTGACTGCTGAACCGCCAACTGCATCCGGCACGCCCGCTCGGCCCGATACAGCCAAACGAACGCCTCGGCGACGCTGCCGCCGACGGTCAGCAAACCGTGATTGCGCAACACCAACACCCGATTGTCACCAAGATCGCGGACAATGCGCTGACGTTCGCCCAAATCGGTGGCGATGCTTTCATAGTCGTGGTAGGCGGTGTGCGCGATCACCGCCAAAGCGTGCTGAGTCAGCGGCAGCAGGCCATCGGCCTGGGTGGCGATGCTGACGCCGGCGGTGGTGTGGGTATGCATGACGCAGACGAGTCCCGGCTTGGCCATGTGTACGGCGCTGTGAATGACGAAGCCAGCCGGGTTGATCGGGTGCGGACTGCGATCGACGATATTGCCGTCCATGTCGATCTTGACCAGCAGCGAGGCGGTGATTTCGTCGAACAGAAAACCGTATGGATTGATCAGAAAATGTTCGTCGTCGCCGGGCACGCGGGCCGACAGATGCGTACCCAACAGATCAGACCAGCCGAACCGATGGACCAACCGGTAGGCGGCGGCGAGATCGACGCGAACCGCCCATTCCTCTGCGCTGACATTAGCAATCATAAATAATCCTTCGTGTTTTCCCAATTAGCCGCGTCGAACCCGATTGCGGCCATCTTGCTTGGCTTGATAGAGGGCTTGATCGGCGCGCTCGAGAATATCGTCGGCATTGTCACTCTCGCGGACCTCGGTAACGCCGGCGCTGGTCGTCACCCGGGAGCCGTCGGGCAGCTTGGCGAGCGGCGCCGCCTCGATCGCCTGACGGACCTTTTCGGCCATATTGGAGGCGCTGTCGATAGCGCAATCGTCGGCGAGCACGATCAGTTCCTCGCCGCCCCAACGGCAAACGATGTCGGACTCGCGGACACATTCCTGTACGATTCCAGAAATCTCCCGGATCACTCGATCGCCCTGTAAATGCCCCAGGGTATCGTTGACCCGCTTGAAATGGTCGATGTCCAACATGATCACCGAGAACGGCTTCTTGTGCCGCAGGTTACGTCTCAGGGCCTGGGCCAGGCTGATGTCGAAGACCTCACGGTTGCCGATTCCGGTCAACCTGTCGATGGTCGCCATAGTCTCCAGGCGGGCGTGGAACAAGTTGATCGTATAGGTAATGATCAGGATGGTCAGGACGATAACGCCAAGACCGACCAGAGCGTTGGTAATCGCGCCTTGGCGAATTGCCGCAAGCGCATTGGACTCACTTTGTTCAACAAGCACGAGCCACCCCAGTTCGGGGATTTTACGGGTGCTAACCAGCATCGTTTCCCCATCGCGAAGGTATTCAAAGAAACCATGGTCGGCCGCCAACACGGCCTCCGCGATTTTGCCAATTCCCGGTGCCGTGTGGATGTTGTCTTCGATGATGCTGGCGCCCTCGGAGCGCACCTTAACGCGCCCGGCGGCGTCGATGAAGTAGACGTTGCGACCGAAGACCTTCTTGTAACGATCGACCACCGTCGCCACCGCATCGAGTTTGAGACCAACCCCAATGATGGCAATATTTCGTCCCTGATCGTCCCGAATTTGGTGATTGATGAAAACCGTCAGAGTGTCGCCCTGCTCCTGGTTGAGATCGACATTTATTTTACTGGGTTCTTTCATCTCACGGGCGCGAAAATACCAATCATCCCTCGGGTCGGTCTCCGACACGATCTTGCTGACGCCGCTGAAGTGGTAATAATTGTGCGTCGCATCGGAAATCAGAAAGCTCGTGAAAACGCCGTATTTTTCTCGAATAACGTCCAGGTAGCGGACAATTTTCGTGTGATCGCGTTCACCATCCAAAAGCCACTCCTTGACGAAGCTATCGTTAGCCATCAGCGAGGCGATAAAGACCGGCTGTAGGAGGTCGCGTTGAATTTCCGAATAGATGTTATTGCTGGTCAGCGGCAGTTCATTATCGATGATCGCTTGGCGCAAACTGCCCTTTGAAACCTGATAGCTGATGACGTTCGTGGCGACGAACCCGGCAATCAGAATTAAGCCGATTATCGCGATCAATACACCGCGCGACGGTAGTTTATTCTTGAAACCGACCATGCATTCGGTCCTTCCGGTTCACGGTGCCGGGTCGTCACCGTCAACGACGTTAACATCGATCGGCACACCAGGCACATCCTTCGAGGTGCGGATGGTCTCGAAGGTGGTCACCGTGGTCACATGCGGTGCCGCGGTAATGCCCATGGTCAGCGCGTCGCGGTGCGCCTTGTCGCGGGCGACGACCTTGAGCAGGAAATCACCGCCACCGCGAATCATGTGGCATTTACGAACCTCCGGCCAATTGTCCATGTGCTCTTCGAAGGCCATCAGCACGGTCTGCGATTGACTGTCCAGGCCGACCAGGGCGAAGAAGGTTTCGCGGAAATCGAGTAACTCGCCGGCCAACTCGGCGTGGTAGCCTTTGATGTATCCGGCCTCTTCCAGCGCCCGCACCCGGCGCAGGCAAGGCGGCGCAGAAATGCCGGCGCGGTTGGACAGCTCGACATTGGTCATGCGGCCATTGTCCTGAAGATCGCGAAGAATATGACGGTCGATGCGGTCGAGTTTGACTCGCTGCAAAGTTACCTCCTGGATGGCTGCGACGAAATATTATTGCGAAATTATATTACAATTTTCAAAATAGCTATCGAAAGTTTCGTCACCTTGCGTGACGCCCGTCAGCTTCTTATGTTAGGGCGCATCGCCGCAGACACTTACCCACGGGAACAATCGCCAGATGACCGAACACCACAACAAAGTCCTGATCATCGGCTCCGGCGCCGCCGGCTACACGGCCGCCGTTTACGCCGCGCGGGCCAACCTCAAACCGCTGCTGGTTCGTGGGATGCAGCCGGGTGGCCAGTTGACGATCACCACCGACGTCGAGAACTACCCCGGTTTCGCCGAGCCGGTGCAGGGACCGTGGCTGATGGAGCAGATGTACGCTCAGGCGGTCAACGTCGGCACCCAGATGATCGAGGACACCATCGTCGAGGCCGATCTGTCGAAGCGGCCGTTTACCCTGAAAGGCGATTCCGGCGATGTCTATACCGGCGACACGCTGATCATCTGCACCGGTGCCACGGCGCGTTGGCTGGGCCTGCCGAGCGAGGCGAAATTCACCGGCTTCGGGGTTTCCGCCTGCGCCACCTGTGACGGGTTCTTTTATCGGGACAAGGAAGTCGCGGTGATCGGCGGCGGCAATACGGCGGCCGAGGAGGCGCTGTTCCTGACCAACTTCGCCTCGAAGGTCACCTTGGTCCATCGCCGCGACCAATTGCGGGCTGAAAAAATTCTCCAAGACCGAATTGCCGCCCATGATAAAATCGAGGTCGTCTGGGACAGCGTGCCGGAGGAAATTCTCGGCGATGAGCAACCACCCGGCGTCACCGGGCTCCGCCTGCGCAACGTTAAAACCGACGTCGTCAGCGAAATCGCCGTGCACGGCGTCTTCGTCGCCATCGGCCACGATCCCAACACCGGCATCTTCAAGGGCCAGATCGAGCTCGATGATGGCGGTTACATTATCACCAAGCCGGATTCGACACAGACCAATATTGCCGGTGTGTTTGCCGCCGGTGACGTCCAGGATCGGATCTATCAGCAAGCCGTGACCGCCGCCGGCACCGGCTGCATGAGCGCCCTCGAAGCCGAAAGCTTTCTCGCCGAGTAATCATAGGATGACAGGCCATGGATTGGGACAAGCTGCGGGTTTTCCACACCGTCGCTGAGGTCGGCAGCTTCACCCATGCGGGCGAGGCACTGAGCCTCAGTCAATCGGCGGTCAGTCGCCAGATTTCAACGCTTGAGGACAGCCTCAACGTGCCGTTGTTTCACCGTCACGCGCGCGGCCTAGCGCTGACCGAACAGGGCGAATTGCTGTTCCGGACGGTGCACGAAGTCTTCACCAAGCTGGCGATAACCAAGGCGCGAATTACCGATAGCCGGGAGCGCCCGCAAGGCCGTCTGAAGATCACCACCACCGTCGCCTTCGGCTCGATCTGGCTGACTTCCAGAATCAGTGAATTCGTCGATCTCTACCCGGATATCGACGTTTCCCTGGTCCTCGCCGACACCGAGCTTGATCTTTCCATGCGCCAAGCCGACGCCGCCATTCGGATGACGCCGCCGACCCAGCCGGATCTTATCCAGCGCCATCTGATGACCATGCGCTACCACGTCTACGCGACGCCCGAGTACCTGAAAGAACACGGGATGCCGAAGACGATCGACGATATCAACGCCGACAACCACCGGCTGATCGTCTACGGCGACGATGCCCGACCGCCGGTCGCCGACCTCAATTGGCTGCTCGAAATCGGCATGCCGAAGGGCGAGAAGCGCCGCCCTGTTCTCAAGGTCAACAGCGTCTATGGCATTTACCGGGCCGTGCGAACCGGTCTCGGCATCGGCGCGCTGCCCGATTACATGAGCCGCGAGGAATCCACCCTGGTCCGCATTCTGCCGGAAATCGAAGGCCCGTCGATCGACACCTATTTCGTCTATCCGGAGGAAATGCGAAACACCAAACGGATCACCGTGCTGCGCGACTTCCTGGTCGATCAGGTATCAGGGAGTCGGCCCGCCGGAAAACGCTAAATCTCGTCGGTGATTATCGAGGTATGCGTTTTGTGCATGGGTGCACTGCAAAATTTAGAGTGGTAGCGGCGGCTCCACCTCATTATATTCATATTATTGGATGTTGCATCGCAACATTCTCCTCCCCTTCGGGCCACATGCCCGAAGAAAGGATCACCCCCCAAGGTGACTCCTTGCGTCTCCCAGACGTGAAGCCTCCCTGTTTAAACTCACCAGGTCCCTCGGGACCTGGTTTTTTTTTGCTTAATTTTAATAATATAGCGAAATACCTTCATTCAATAAATTATGAGGCCGCATAATATCTTTCTCGGGGGACCACTAGGGGGCCAGCCGAACTCATCATGCAGTTCGATGGGGACAAGATTAGCCATATGACGAAAGTCTGAAACGACGGGCATTCCCTGAGACAACTGGGTTGGGGCTGAACCACTTTACCTCCGCCCACGTGCCAACTTCGACGAACCCGGCGACCGGCATAAGGATGGCGGTGGTGTAAGGACGCATCACAGTGCGCTGGAGTCGCATCTCGCATATCTTGAGCCCGGGGGCCTGACCGCAAACAGGCGGGGCTCTGCCGGCCGCAACGGTGTCTCAGGCTCACAGTTCTTTCGCGGCATTCCTTGGATATCCTTCATTTCTAAGAGGTCTCTCTAGGGGGAGAGGGTAAACTCGTATCGAGTCCTTTTGAGTCATTCTCCGTCGCGCATCTCGGCTGCCTGCGTGGTTTCCTTGATTTTGAGGGTTGACAATATCGCCTAATAATGCCATAAATTCCTATAAACTATTTTTGAGGACACGAGTTGGGGTGGGAGTTAACAAATGATAACATTTCAGCCGATTTCAAAATTCAAATCGTTTGATTTCAATCGACTGGGGAGTGTTTCACAGGGTTATGCCGCACACTTGGCAGGTTATGGGGGCAGTTTGGTGGCTTTTACTGGACGAATAGAGGCGTTTTGGGGCTCGGCAATGGCCTGTAACAGGTTGCGCGTTCGATGATCGAAGTTCGCGGTCTGCGCAAAACCTTCCGTTCGATGACCGCCCTCGACGGTATCGATTTCGTTGCCCGCGACGGTCAGGTCACCGGGTTGATCGGCCCGAACGGCGCCGGCAAGACGACGGCTTTGCGGATTCTCTATACGGTGATGCGGCCCGACTCGGGAAGCGCCAGCGTCGATGGCTTCGATTCGGTGACGGCGCGGCGCGACGTGCAGCAACGCATCGGTGTTCTGCCCGATACCCGTGGTCTTTATCCCCGGCTCACGGCGCGCGAGCATATTCGCTATTTTGGCCGGCTGCATGGCCTCGCCGTCGACGAGTTGAACCAACGCACGGAGGCGCTGATTGAGACCCTCGGCATGGCCGAATTCGCCGACCGCCGGGCCAAGGGCTTTTCCAAGGGCCAGGCCCGCAAGGTGGCGATTGCCCGCGCCCTCGTCCATCAGCCCGACAATCTTTTGCTCGATGAGCCGACCAACGGCCTCGACATCGCCAGTTCTCGGGCTGTGCATCGGATGATCCAGGAGTTTCGCGACGACGGTCGCTGCGTGCTGTTTTGCAGCCACATCATGCAGGAAGTCGCCGATATATGTGATCATCTGGTCGTCCTCGCCGAGGGCCGGGTTGCGGCGGCGGGATCGCTCCAGGAGCTTCGGGAGTTGTCCGGCCGGGACAAACTCGAAGACGTATTTCTCAAAATCACCGGTAGCGCGGAGGGCTGGTAGGATGTGGCGACGGATAGGCATCGTTTTCGGTAAGGAAGTTTTGGACAATACCCGTGACCGCCGGTCGTTGCTGATTGCGCTGATCTATCCGCTGCTCGGGCCGCTGCTGTTGGGCTCGATGATCGTCCTGGTCAGCCGGGTCACTGCCAACCAGGGGGCCCGGCAGATGACGCTGCCGGTTCAAGGTGCCGCCCATGCGCCGGCATTGGTCAGTTGGTTGAAACAGCAGGGCATCAAACTGGTCGAAGCGCCGGCCGACCCGCACGCTGCAGTCCGAGACGGCGACGCGGCGACCATCCTGGTCATTCCGGCGGAATTTTCCGAGGCCTTCAACGCCTCGCGGACGGCGCGGATTACCGTCGTCGTTAATTCTTCACGGCTGACCGGCTTGGTCGCCCTGAACCGCCTCGCCGGCATTCTCGGCGACTACAACCGTGAGGTCTGGGGGCAACGGATCGCCGCCCGTGGGATCGACTACAGCGTCCTTCGTCCGCTCGAAATCGATAGCGTCAACACCACCGGCGGGGCTCATATTTCTGACATTTTCCTGTTCATGGTGCCGCCGCTTTTCATCTTCAATTTGTTCATGGGCGGCGTCTACTTGGCCATCGATACGACCTCGGGCGAACGCGAACGCGGCTCGCTGGAACCCTTGTTGATCAACCCTATCGAGCGCTGGGAACTGATGAGCGGTAAATTCCTGGCGGCGCTGTTGTTCACTTTGATCGCCATCGTCGTGCAGTTGCTGGCGCTCAAGGCGGCATTTCATATTGCCGGCGGCGACGGCTCGACCTTCACCCACAGCCTGAGCTTCGCCACGGTCTTCGGGATCGTTATCCTGACCTTGCCGTTGATGATGTTGGCGGTCGGCATTCAGTTCATCATCGCCACCGTCACCCGCAGCTTCAAAGAGGCGCAGACCTATCTCGGGTTGTTGCCGCTGGTCCCGGCGCTTCCCGGCATGTTGCTGGTTTTCGCGCCGGTCCACACCAGCGACTGGATGATGGCGGTGCCGATGTTCTCGCAAACCCTGCTGCTCGGCCAGATCGTCCAGGGCGCGCCCGTCTCGCCCGGCCATCTGGCGATTTCGATGATCTCGACGCTGCTCTTGGCGATCGCCGCCACCGTGCTTTGCGCACGGCTTTACGAACGCGAGGAATTGATCTTCGGCGGCTAGTGCGTTTCGGCGGCGCGGTCGACGATGACCTTGTCGGCCTCGCGGCCGCTGAGTTCCTGCAGGTGATTGAATGTCCATTCGAAGGTGCCGACGCCGAGGGTCAGGGAGCGCAGTTCGATGATCAGATCGTGCATTTCCGATTGCGGCATTTGCACCGAGACCTCGTCCCAACCTTTCCATCCAGGCTTCGCGTCGAAGCCGAGAATATGCCCGCGCCGACCACTGACCAAGCGCTGGATACTCGATGTAAATTCCGAGGGCAGGGAAATCTCGACCTGAAATACCGGCTCCAGCAGGATCGGGCCACACTTCGGCATGCCGTCGCGCAAGGCTTGGGCGGCGGCTTTTTTGAACGCCATCTCTGAGCTGTCGACGGCGTGAAACTGGCCGTCGGTCAAAGTCACCGCGATATCGACGATCTGAAACCCCAGCGGCCCACGGACCATGTGTTCCTTGACGCCGGTCTCGACCGCCGGGATGTACTGCTTCGGCACGACGCCGCCGGTGATCGTATCGTCGAACTGAAACCCCGAACCGCGCGGCAGCGGCTTGATATCCAAATGCACGTCGCCGAACTCGCCATGGCCGCCGGACTGCTTTTTGTGGCGGGCGTGCTGGGAGGTCGATTTGCGAATGGTTTCCTTGTAGGGAATTTGCGGGTGCTCGGCGACGACGGCCAGATTGTATCTGTTGTTCAGCCGGTCGATGGCGATCAGAAGATGAATCTCGCCCTGCCCCCACAACAGAAACTCACCGGTATCGTCGTCATGGCCGTAGGTGATCGACGGATCGTCCTCGGCGATTTTCGCCAAGGCTCCGGAGAGTTTGACGTCGTCGCCACGATGCTCGGCATGGATCGCCATCGAATACAGCGGCGTCAACGGCGTCGGCCAATCGACTTTGATTTCGCCGGTTTCACTAAGCGTATCACCGGTAGCGATTTCGTCCATCCGACCGAAAGCCGCGACCTCGCCGCGTTCGAGCTTTGAGATCTTCTCGAACTTTTGTCCAATGGCATGATGCAAACCGCTGACCCTGGAGCCGTTAAGGGTCATGCCGTCGCTGACTTCGCCGCAAAGGACGCGGGCGAAACTCAGCTTGCCGACGTGCCCGGCATGCAAGGTCTTGAAGACTTGCGCAACGGTCGCCGTCCCGGCCTTGAGGCCAAGCCTATCGGCCAATGATGAAACATCCGGCGCTTCATGGCGCAGCGCCTTCATCAATCGGCGGACCCCGGAATCGGCCTCGGCCGAGCCGAAAAACACCGGCACAATCAGGTTGGCCTGCAAATCCTTGCCCAGCGTCGCATAAATTTCGCCGCTCGATGGCATCACATCCTCAAGCAGTTGTTCGAGAAGCCCATCGTCGAAGTCGGCGAGGGATTCGAGCATTTCGGTCCGCGCCAGTTCTTCGTCGTCGCGAACCGCATCGGGCAACTCGATCAGTTTCGAGTCCTCACCAACGCGCCAGCGGAACGCCCGCTCGCTGACCAAATCAACATGGCCGGTAATCTCGCCGGCTTCACGGATCGGGATTTCACGCAACACAAGGGGGCGTTCCGATACCGCCTGCAGGGCTTCCATTGTCGCCCGGACGCTGCCTTCGGAGGCGTCCATTTTATTGACGAAGATGATGTGCGGGATGTCGTGATCGTCGAGGAACTTCAGCGCCGGCGTCACCGTCAGGGCTTTCGCCGGGTCGGCTTCACAGACGACGACGGCGGTGTCGGCGACCATCAAGGCGTTTTGCGCCTCTTGCGACAGCTCAACCGATCCGGGGCAATCGAGGATCGTCCATTTTTCGTCGAGATACTCGAACGAGGCGATGTTGACTTCGGTCGACATTTGCCGCGCCTTGGCCTCGGCACCGGCGTCGCCGATCATGTTGCCTTCCTTGACGCTACCCTTACGGCCGATCACGCCGGCTTGCATGAAGATGCTCTCAAGGAGTGAGGTCTTGCCACTCAGATACGGCCCAACGAAGGCGGCAACGCGAGGCCCTGACGGTGTCTTCGTATTCATGGTTCCCTCCCTTGAGATTATTTTTGCTGTGATTATTCCGATTCATGCTAGCTGTGGATTCTATGTCAAAATGTTAAAGCGCCTACGTTTTGATGCAAGGAAAATCCACATCTTATACGGCTTGGGAATGACGAGCCTTCCCGGTATGCAGATACGTGTCGAACACCGCACATGCGGTGCGGACAAACGGACGCCCGGTTTCACTCATCACAATTCGGCCGCCATCGATGGCGAGCAACCCGTCATCGGCCATCGGTTTCAACGCCGCCAACTCTTCGTCGAAGCGGTGTTCCGGCGCACCGGTGAATTCCGCAAGATCGACGACCAGGTCACACATCAAACGCTCGATGATCTCGCGCCGGAGCTTATCGTCCGGCGTTAATTCAAGGCTTTTGCGGATCGCCAATTTTCCGCTTTCTATGGCCCGTCTGTATTCGCGCAACGATGGCGTGTTCTGGACATAGCCTTGCGGCAGACTTCCGATAGACGACGCTCCGAGGCCAATCAGCGCGCTCGCCCGGTCGGTGGTGTATCCTTGAAAATTACGTCGAACGTCGCCGTTTTTCAGTGCCACCGCGAGGCCGTCATCAGCCCGGGCGAAGTGATCGAGGCCGATCCGCTGAAACCCGTGTTCGGCAAGTCGGCGCGCCGCCGCTTCGGCATGACGCCAGCGTTCGCCGGCGTCGGGCAGAGCGTTTTCGTCGATCATTTTCTGGTGCGTCTTCATCCACGGTACGTGGGCATAGCCGAACAGCGACAACCGATCCGGCGACAAATCCATCGCCCTGTCGATGGTCCCAATGACCTCGGCCACTCCCTGGTGCGGCAGCCCATACATCAGATCCAAATTGATCGCCGATATACCGGCCTCGCGCAACCAGCCGACGGCCTGGTCGGTGACCTCGTAACTCTGAACCCGATTGATCGCCGCTTGGACCGTTGGATTGAAATCCTGAACACCGAGGCTGACCCGGTTGATACCGGCATTGGCCAGGGTCCAAGCCATCTCCTCGGTCAACGTCCTGGGGTCGATTTCGACCGCCAGTTCGGCATCCTCGGCGACCGTGAACCGCTTCAACAGGTCTTCCATCAAGGCCGCGAAATCCTCCGCCGCCAACATCGTCGGCGTACCGCCGCCCCAGTGCACATGACTGATTTTTGGTCGAGCTGGAATGGCCTCGGCGATGAGCTCGATTTCGCGACCGAGCGTCATCGCATAGTCGTGGATCGGCTGGTAGCGGTTGACGACCTTGGTGTGGCAGCCGCAGTACCAACACATGGCAGCACAAAATGGCACATGAAAATAGAACGAGATGGGCTCGGCGTCGGTCAACGCATTCAGCCACCCACGATAGGTTTGCTCCGAAACCCCCTCATGAAAATGCGGCGCCGTCGGATAGCTGGTGTACCGGGGCACCGCGCCCCCGTATCGGTCGATAAGATTGGTGTCCATGCATGGCTCCTCAATCTCCAATTCCTATCTGCTCCAATACAAATGCGCCTTGATCGAGATCAATTTCAAACCCGATTGATCCAAATCAAAGCGCCTGCGCCTCCCAACGTGCACAAAGTTTCTACCGACCAAGGGCTAAAATGGAGACAAAATGAATATCCGCTCAATCCTGGCTTTGATAGATGGAGGCCCGAACAGCCGCTGCGCGCTGACGGCGGCGATCCGCGTCGGCCAGGCCTTCGACGCCCATGTCGAGGTGCTGCATGTCGAGCAACCGATTGGTCCAATCGTCCCGATGTTACCGATGGCCGGCACCGACACGATGATTGACGCCTTCGAACACGATGCGAAGCAGCGAACCGCCAAGGCCGATTCATTATTTCAGGAGCTCTGCGTCAACGCGGGCCTTCGAGTGATAGACCCAGAGGATTCCCAAACTGACGGTTGCACGTTTTCGTGGCGACTCGTCTCCGGACATGACAATCCTGAATTGGCGCGGCGCGGACGGCTTTGCGATCTGGTCGTCATGGCGCGGGCCGACGAGGCCAACGGTGGCGTCGATTCGGCGATTTTGGAAGCCGCGTTGTTCGATACCGGGCGACCGGTGCTGATCGCCGGCGAGCAATCGTTGGATTACCGTCATTGCCGTTGCGCCATCGCTTGGGACGGCTCGCGCGAAGCCGCGCAGAGCATCGGCTCGGCGCTGCCGTTTCTTGCCCAAGCCGGAGAGGTGGTGATTTTATCGGTTGTCGATAAGGCCCCGGTCGCCGATGCGGACGGTCTGCTCAACTACCTTCAACGGCACGAAATTTCAGGCCAGGCGGTGATCGTCAAACGTTCCGGTCGATCGATCGCCAGCGCTTTGAAATCCGAAATCGACTCCCGACACATTGATCTCGTCATCATGGGCGCTTACGGCCACAGCCCGATCGAAGAATTCATCTTCGGTGGGGTGACGCGCGATATGCTGACGGAAGATCAAATTCCGCTCCTGCTGGCTCACTGAACTTTTCATGACGCCGGCGGAACTTCACATCCACGTATGGAAACAACCCATGGGCCATGTTAGCATGGCCCCGATAAAAGCCGCCTGGGGGAGCGATATCGGTATGTCAGCGTCGGAAAGCGCCATCGTCGTTAAGTTGCCCGAAGCCGCCCGTCGTCAGGCGGAGAGCCGTTCCCCCTGTGCCGCCTGCCCAATCCGCGATCAGGCCGTGTGCTCCGTACTCGATGACGGCGAACTGTTGCGGTTGAACGCCATCCGCATGCCGGCCAACCTCAGGCCCAACGGCATTTTGTTCGACGAGGGCGAACCCGCCGGTCATGTCTATAACCTGACCGAAGGCACAATGAAGCTCTACAAGCTTCTTCCCGACGGTCGGCGGCAAATTACCGGGTTCGTGTTTCCGGGCGATTTTCTCGGGCTCGCAAGCCATACCGAATATGTTTATACGGCCGAAGCGGTGAACGAGGCCAATCTCTGCCGCTTTTCTCGAAGCCAACTGAAGGCGCTGTTCAAGGAAATCCCCAAGCTCGAAGGCCGGCTGTTGGCGATCTCCCAGGACGAGCTCGTCCAGGCGCATAATCAGATGCTACTTTTGGGCCGAAAATCGGCAAAAGAGCGATTGGCCTCCTTCCTGGTGATGTTGTCAGAGCGAACGATGGCGACGTCGGAGACCCCGGACTCGATCCCCGTCCCGATGAGCCGCAACGACATCGGCGATTATCTTGGTTTGACGACGGAAACCGTCAGCCGAACCCTGACTCGACTTAAAAATAGCGGCGTCATCTCGATCGGGTCGGATCGAAAAATCAATGTCTCCGATTGGGATGCGCTTCGAGAGATGGCTGACGGGTTTTAAGCGAATACAAAGCTGCAGAGGAGATCGACATGGGTTGGCTGGTTTGGATCCCGGTTGGAGGATTTTCCTTCCTCGGACTGCTGATGGCGGCGCGAGCCACGGACACAATGTTTTATTCGCATGGCTTGCTGCTGGCCTTCACCAGCGTGGTCGCCGGCTTCTTCGTCGTCAAAAAAGGCACCGCGATCGTCGCCGAACACGCCTCTGACGGGATCGACGGGAAAGTTATCTATAACGATGCCGTCGTTCGCTTCGGCGTTGTCGCCTCGGTTTTTTGGGGTGTTGTCGGCTTTCTCGTCGGCTTGGTGATTGCTCTTCAGCTGGCGTTTCCGGTCCTCAACTTCGATCTTCCGTGGACAAATTTCGGTCGCCTCAGGCCGCTCCACACATCGGCGGTGATCTTCGCTTTTGGCGGTAATGTCCTGCTGATGACCTCGTTTCACTCGGTCCAACGGACCTGTCAGGCCCGCCTCGCCGGCGCTTGGGCGCCGTGGTTTATTTTTTGGGGATACAACCTGTTTATCATCCTCGCCGCCACCGGCTATTTGTTCGGCGTCACCCAGGGCAAGGAATACGCCGAGCCGGAGTGGTACGTCGATATTTGGTTGACCATCGTCTGGGTGGTTTATTTGATCGTTTTCCTGGCAACGCTGGCGAAACGCAAGGAGCCGCACATCTATGTCGCCAACTGGTTTTTCCTGGCCTTCATCGCGACCGTCGCCGTACTCCACTTGATCAACAATTTAACCGTACCGGTGAGCATGTTCGGTTCGAAAAGCTACATCGTTTGGGCCGGCGTCCAGGACGCCCTGACCCAGTGGTGGTATGGCCATAACGCAGTCGGTTTCTTCCTCACCGCAGGCTTCCTCGGGATCATGTACTACTATGTTCCGAAGCAGGCAGAACGGCCGATCTATTCCTACCGGCTTTCAATTGTCCATTTCTGGAGCCTGATCTTCCTCTATATCTGGGCCGGTCCGCATCACCTGCTCTACACGGCGCTTCCCGACTGGGCCCAGACCCTCGGCATGACTTTCTCGATCATGCTGTGGATGCCGTCATGGGGCGGCATGATCAACGGCCTGATGACGCTTTCCGGGGCCTGGGACAAATTGCGTACCGACCCGGTTTTGCGGATGATGGCGATCTCGATCGCGTTTTACGGCATGAGCACCTTCGAGGGGCCGCTGATGTCGATCAAGGCGGTCAACTCGCTCAGCCACTACACCGATTGGACCATCGGCCACGTCCACTCAGGCGCGCTAGGTTGGGTCGGCATGGTCAGCTTCGGCGCGATTTATTTTCTGGCGCCGAAGATGTTCTACCGCGAGCGCCTCTATTCGCTGCGGCTGGTCTCCATGCACTTCTGGCTGGCGACCTTGGGCATCGTCCTTTATGCGTCGTCGATGTGGGTTTCCGGGATCATGCAGGGGCTGATGTGGCGGGCCTACGACAGCCTCGGCTTCCTCGAATATTCGTTCGCCGAAACGGTCGCCGCGATGCATCCGTTCTACATCATCCGAGCATCCGGCGGGCTGCTGTTCGTCGCCGGGTCGCTGGTCATGGCCTACAACGTTTACCGGACCGCGAAGGGGCACGTCCGCACCGAAGACCCGTACCTCCCGGCCATCGTGCCGGCGCAGGCCTAAGGAGGGGACGAGATGTTTGATCACGGAAAAATCGAAAAAAACTCAATCATTATGCTGATCGGCATTCTGATCGTCGTCGCCATCGGCGGCATCGTCGAACTGGCGCCGTTGTTCTACCTCGAAAGCACCATCGAGAAGGTCAAAGGGGTTCGCCCCTACACGCCGCTCGAACTCGCCGGCCGCAACATCTACGTGCGCGAAGGGTGTTACAACTGCCATAGCCAGATGGTGCGGACGTTGCGCGACGAGGTCGAACGATACGGTCCCTACAGCTTGGCCGCCGAAAGCATGTACGACCATCCGTTCCAGTGGGGATCGAAACGCACCGGCCCCGATTTGGCTCGGGTCGGCGGTAAGTATTCCGACGAGTGGCATCGGACTCATATGATCAATCCCCGTGGCCTGGTGCCGGAATCGGTAATGCCGGGATATCCGTTCCTTGACGCGACGCCGCTGAAATTCGATGACATGGCAGCTCATCTGAAGACCAACCGGACAGTCGGCGTCCCCTACTCTGACGAAATGATTGCTTCGGCGATGGACGACGTCAGGGCTCAGCTTGATCCGGACGGCGACGGTCCCGAGGCGCTCATAAAACGCTATCCGGGTGCCCAAGTCCGGAACTTCGACGCGCAGCCCGGCGAGCCGACGGAGATGGACGCGATTATCGCCTATCTCCAAGTTCTCGGCACGATGGTCGATTTCAGCGCCTTCAAGGCGTCCGGCGAGCAACTCAGGTAGGAGGAAACGATGACTTACGAAAGCGTCTCAATTTTCGCTCAAACCTGGGGTTTGGTTTATCTGGTCGTGCTGTTCTGCGGGGTTCTCGTCTACGCTCTGCGCCCCGGTGCCAAGGACAAATTCGAGGCCGCCGCCCGCATTCCCTTGAAGGAGGACTAATCGATGGCCGAAGGGAAACACGTTGACGATCTCACCGGAATCGCAACCACCGGCCATGAGTGGGACGGCGTTCGCGAACTTGACAATCCGCTGCCCAACTGGTGGCGTTGGATTTTCGGGGCTTGCGTGGTCTGGGCCTTCGGATATTGGATATTCTATCCGTCCTGGCCATTGCTCAGTTCCTACAGCAAAGGCATCCTCGGCTACAGTTCGCGGGCACATGTCGCCGACGAGTTGTCGGATGCCAAAGAGCGACAGAAGGCGCAATTGCAGAAGTTGGACAAGGCGTCGCTGGAGAGCATTCGAACCGACCCGGAACTGCTCGAATTCGCCCTCGCCGGCGGCCGTTCGGCGTTTAACGTCAATTGCTCACAGTGCCACGGCTCCGGCGCCCAGGGCTTCACCGGCTACCCGAACTTGAACGACGACGAATGGCTTTGGGGCGGCAATCTGCAAGACATCTACACCACGATCAGCCATGGCATTCGGAACACCGATGACGAGGCGGCGCGGACCGCCGATATGCCGGCGTTCCTGAAAGATGAAATTCTCGATTCAAAAATGATTTCCGACGTCGCAGAGTATGTGCTGTCGCTGAGCAAGAGCGCCTCGGATGACGCTGCTGCGGGAAGAGGAGAGGCCGTTTATGCCGAAAACTGCGCCGTGTGTCATAACGAAAACGGCGCTGGTGGCAAGGAATTAGGGCCGCCGGCGCTGAACAACACAATCTGGCTCTATGGCGGCGACAAGGCGACCATTGTTAAGACCATTTCGTACGGCCGTGGCGGCGTCATGCCGGCTTGGGGCCGGATACTGGATGATGCGACGATTAAAAAGCTCGCAATCTATGTCCACTCGCTCGGTGGAGGCACGTAACGCCTATAAAGGGCCGACCGATGAATGAAACCAGCACCGTGCACGGCGTCGAGGTAATCGACGTCGCGCCGGTCAATAAAAAAGAAAACCGCTCACTCTATAAAAAGCGGGTCAAGGTTCACCCGAAGCGCGTTAACGGACTGTTCCGTCGCCTCAAGTGGTGGATCATGGCGGTGACCCTCGGCATCTACTACATCACGCCATGGATTCGCTGGGATCGCGGCTTGAACGCCCCGGACCAAGCGGTGCTTATCGATTTCCCCGGTCGGCGTTTTTATTTCTTTTTCATCGAGATTTGGCCGCAGGAAATCTACTACATCGCCGGCCTGCTGATCATGGCTGGAATCGGCTTGTTTTTCGTCACCAGCATCGTCGGTCGGGCGTGGTGCGGCTATACCTGCCCGCAGACCGTCTGGACCGACTTGTTTCTGGTCGTCGAGCGCTGGGTCGAGGGCGACCGGGCGGCGCGGATTCGTCTCGATAAGGCACCGATGTCGTTGTCGAAAGCCTACAAGCGGGTATTAAAAATAACCATCTGGCTGCTGATTTCGCTCGGCACCGGCGGCGCTTGGGTTTTCTACTATGCGGATGCGCCGACGCTGCTGGTTGATTTGGTCACCCTAAAAGCCGATTCGGTCGCCTATTGGACCGTCGGCGTATTGAGCTTCACGACGTTTACCCTGGGCGGGCTGATGCGCGAGCAGGTCTGCATCTATATGTGTCCGTGGCCGCGTATCCAAGGCGCGATGATGGACGAAGATTCGTTGTCCGTTACCTACAAGGCATTCCGAGGCGAGCCGCGTGGCGCTCAAAAAAAGAGCGCCGGCCAAAGCGACCTCGGTGACTGCGTTGACTGCAATGCCTGCGTCGCCGCCTGTCCGATGGGAATCGACATCCGCGACGGCCAACAGTTGGAGTGCATCACCTGCGCGCTTTGCATCGACGCCTGCGACGACATCATGACCAAGGTCGGACGACCGAGAGCCTTGATCGATTATTCTTCGGTGACCAACGACTACCGGGAGATCGAGGGAAAACCGCCGCAAATTCGAATCATTCGACCACGGGTGGTGATCTATTTCGCCGTTGGCCTCGGCGCAGGCTTGATCATGCTCTACACCCTGTTGAACCGGGCCGACCTCGACATCAACGTCCTGCGTGATCGAAACCCGTTGTTCACGCCGCTCTCGGACGGTCGTATCCGCAACGGCTTCACCTTCAAAATTCTCAACAAGGCGCGCTTTCAACGGACCTTGACGTTATCCATCGATGGCCTTCCTGGGGCGGTGTTGCGAATTGTCGGGTCCGAGGATGTCGGCGACACGGCGACGCCCTATTTGACCGTCAAACCGGATCGCCTACAGAGTTTCCGCCTGCTGGTGACTGCTTCGCCGAAAGCGCTAAAATCAGACGCCGCCGATATCCGTTTCGTGCTCACCGAAATCAACACCGCGACCAGCGCCACCTACGACAGCATTTTTCGAGGACCAGCTAAATGACGACGCTCAGACCAATTACCGGTCGCCATGTCCTGATCGGTTTTCTCGCATTCTTCGGGGTCATCTTCGCGGTCAACGGCGGGCTGGTGTATTTCGCCATCGACAGCTGGCCGGGCCTGGATGTCGAGGGCGCCTATGAGCGGGGACTTAACTACAATGAGACCCTTGATGCCGCCGAACGCCAAGCCAAGCTGAACTGGAGCAGTCGAGTCACGGTATCCGACGGGGCGGCGCAATCCGTCCGTGTTCAAATTGCCGGCGGTGACGGCAACCCGGTGAGCGGGCTGAAGGTCAGCGCCGATCTCCGCCGACCGGCCACCGAGGGCTCGGACCAACGGTTGTCTTTAAATGAAACGGAACCTGGCGTCTATTCGGCGGCAGTCTCCCTGGCGTTGGCTGGGATATGGCGGGTCGCCATTGAGGCACGGGCGAAAACCGGCGCGCCCTACTTGATGTCACACCAGGTTATGGTCACGAAATGACCGACGCGGCGATCATAACCACCAGTCCGAGTTGCTGCGTTCCCGGCGATCTGGTGGCTGAATCGGCAGCCGGAATGAGGCGTCCAGTCGCCATCGACCCCGGCGCACCGAGGCCTGATCTTTCAGCCTTCGTCCGCACCGATGATCTCGGTGCCTCGCATCTCCATCTGTTCGTCGAGAACATGCAATGCGCGGCGTGCATTCGAAGCATCGAAAGTGGCATCAAATCGATCAACGCCATCTCGACGGCGCGGGTCAATATGAGCACCCGTCGGCTCGCCGTATCGTGGCGCGACGCGAGCTTTGATCCACGGCGGATCATCGAGACCGTTAACGCGCTGGGGTATCCGGTCGCACCCTTCGACCCCGAACAGTTAGGCGATGCCGATGCGCGCGACGAACGCGGCTTGCTGTCGGCGCTCGCCGTCGCCGGGTTCGCCGCGACCAATGTGATGTTGCTGTCGGTCGCTGTTTGGTCCGGCACCGATATGGGAGCGGCGACGCGCGACCTGTTTCATTGGATCTCGGCACTGATCGCGCTGCCAGCAGTCGCCTACGCCGGCCAGCCTTTCTTCCGCTCGGCCTTCGCGGCGTTACGTGGTGGCCACTTGAATATGGATGTGCCGATTTCCCTGGCCGTGCTGCTGGCCGCCGCGATGAGCCTGCACCAGACTATCGGCGGTCGCGAGCACGCCTATTTCGACGCTTCCGTGACCTTGTTGTTCTTCCTGCTTATCGGCCGCTACTTGGACCGCCGCGCCCGCGCCAAGGCACGCTCGACCGCCGAACACCTGTTGGCGCTTTCGGCGACGGCGGCGACGGTGATCGACGCAGACGGCGGCTATCGATTGCTGCCGATGGCGGAGTTACGCGAGCACATGATCGTTCATGTAGCGCCCGGTGATCGCGTTCCCGTCGATGGGGTGATCGAAGACGGACTTTCAGATTTGGATACCAGTCTAGTCACCGGCGAGAGCCTGCCGGTCAGCGGCGGAGTCGGCGATCGGATTTTCGCCGGAACGATGAATTTGACCGGATCGCTCCGGGTTCGGGTTTCAGCGAGCGGAGAGAACACCTTGCTCGGTGAAATCGTCCGCTTGGTCGAGAACGCTGAACAAGGCCGGGCCAAGTATGTCAGATTGGCCGACCGCGCGGCGCGCATTTACGCGCCGGTCGTGCATATTTTGGCGGCGGCGACCTTCATCGGCTGGCTGGCGACGACCGGTCAGTGGGAGCCGTCGCTGATCGCCGCGATCGCCGTGCTGATCATCACTTGCCCGTGTGCGCTCGGTCTGGCGGTGCCGGTGGTTCAGGTCGTCGCGACCGGTTTTCTGCTGCGCCGTGGGATTCTCGTTAAGAGCCCCGACGCCCTCGAACGGATGGCCGAGGTCGATACCATCATCTTCGACAAAACCGGCACCTTGACCTTCGGTCGCCCGGAATTAAAGGCCGACGGAGACTGGTCGAAAACCGACCTCGCCGAGGCCGCCGCGTTGGCCCGACACAGCCGTCATCCCTTATCGCGGGCCCTGGCAAACACCGGCCAAATCGCTGCCTCAAACGTTCAAGAAACACCCGGCATGGGCCTCGCCGGGGTCATCGACGGACGCGCCGCGCGGCTTGGAAACCGAGCCTGGTGCGGTATTGATATCGACGCCGCCGACGAGTCAATCGGGCCGGAACTTTGGTTTCGAATTGACGGCCGTCCGCCAACCCGCTTCACCTTTTCCGATCAGCTCCGACCCGACGCCAAGCCTGCCATCGAGGCGCTCAGAGCGATGGGCATGGAGATCAAGCTTCGTTCCGGAGATCGCCGTATGGCGGTCGCCGAGGCCGCCGGTGTCCTCGGTATTGAGGATTGGCGAAGCGGCTGCCTTCCGGCCGACAAGACCAACGATATCGAGCTTTTAGCCGGCAGCGGCAGAAAGGTATTGATGATCGGCGACGGATTAAACGACGCACCGGCGTTGGCCAGCGGCTACGCATCGATGTCTCCGGCGACGGCGGTGGATGTCAGCCAGACTGCCGCCGACTTGGTGTTTCAAGGCGACCGATTGATGTCTGTGGTTATCGCACTGAGGACAGCCAGGGCGGCGACCCGTTTGGTGCATCAGAATTTCGCCCTCGCCGTCCTCTACAACGTCATCGCCGTGCCGATCGCCATGGCCGGTCTGGCAACGCCCTTGGTCGCCGCTGTGGCGATGTCCTCGTCGTCGGTGCTGGTCACCCTGAACGCGCTACGCTTGCGCCTGATGAAATTGGGATAAGCCATGGACGCCTTGGCCATTCTCATCCCTGCGGCGCTGGTTTTGGGGGTCATCGGATTGGCGGCTTTTCTCTGGGCCATGCGGTCCGGTCAGTTCGAAGACCTCGACGGCGCCGCCATGCGCATCCTCGTCGATGACGACGACACAGGGCCGCCGGACATCTCGAAATCCGACTCCTAATTTGATAGCCTACCGCTACGGCCATGTTGTCGGGTTTTGCAATACGGTTTACCTCGACAAGTCCGAAAATTCTAGACGAAAAACCCGCCGGCCAGCCAAAGCCCGGCAGCCAAAAAGCCAAAGCTCACGACACTCATCACCACGATGGTGCCGACACCTGGTCGTTCGCCGCCGCCATGCTCGCCTTCTTCGCCGTGTCCGCCGGAACTCTCCGCATCACCATGCTCGGTCGGCGCGCCGTGGCCGCTGTGTTCCGAGCTGCTATCGGCCTCCGGGTGCACGGTCAACATGCCGTGCTTCATGTTGTTGACGACAAGCCACCAATTGACCGGATAGGCCAGGATAAAGCCGACGATCAACGCCATCGACATAACGAACCAGAAGGCCGGCTGAAAGGGATCGCCGGCACCGGCGATTCGCGGCATCAGGAATTTCATCGTCGGGATCATGCCGGTCATCAGCAGGTTCATCGACAGCAGTTCGGGAATGAAGGTCTCCTTGAGCGAGAGGATGTATGAGCCTCCGACCATGTCCTTCATGGCGTAGGCCTGGAAGTAGGCCCAGCCAAAACTGAAGCCAAGCACGTATTCAAGCCCGAAGTCGCCCCACGCAGACAGATGCAAAATCGCCCCGATAACGGCGCCGGCGATAATGCCGAGACCATCACCCGCCGCGCAGTGCATGGTCGAGCCGAGGACTTGACGCCACGTCGCCGAGACGTATTGCTCGTGTGTGCCTTTCAGCGGCTCGCGGCAACCGAGGACGTAAAAAAATGCGCCGAATGGCCCGGTGAACACGACCAATATGACGAACGCCCACTTGAGCACCGTCGATTCAGGTGTCTTTGGGATATCGATGACGATGAAAGCCAAAGACAGGCCGGTCAAGGCGAACCAAGCAATCATAATACCTTCAATCACAGCACCTTCTCCCCCTAATGTTGGTGATTACCACGCTTGCCACCGGCCCAGGCCGGCAGCATCCGGGTCAGCACATCGTCTTTGTCGATAAAGTGATGTTTCAGCGCCGCGCCGGCGTGGGCGGCAATGATCACCGCGATGATCCAATCCATGTAGTCGTTATGCAGCATATCGGAGTAATGTTTGGCCAAATAGTCGTTTTTCTCCATCACCACCGGGAAGATTGAGGTGCCGAGTATCTCGACCGCCCGACCGCGGAAGACGTCCATCGAGACGCCGGCCAGTGGTTGCACGAACATCACCGCGTAAAGCGCCCAATGCGTCCAATGTGCCATCAGTTTATGACTCGCCGGCATTGCATTCGGCAGCGGCGGCTCGACATTGACCGAGCGCCACCAAAGCCGGATCACCGCGAGCCCTAGGACCGCGAGGCCGAACGGCTTGTGTAAGTAGAGGTGCAACTCACCCATCTCGCTTTCGTATCCGGTCGTATATTTGACCCAATACGCCAGCACATAGAGCGCCAGAAAAAGCAGAACGATGGTCCAGTGCAGGGCCATCGAAACCGCACCGTAGCGTTCGTGCGTGTTTCGCCAGTTGATACCGCCAGCCTCGGTCGGATCCCCCATCTTCGCCCCCAACTAAGTTCCATAGCTTATAGAGAGTGTAACCAATCCCGGGTCGCCCTGATAGGGGCCACGAAATCCCTAATTCTGACAAATTCAACAACAGTAGCAAAATGTGATAAACAAGGCGCAAGCAACGCGATTAGGGGCAGAGTTACATTTATACCAAACTGCGGTGTTAATAACCCATAGAGGCGGTAGATAGACTCCATGAATAAGAATGAGCAACATAGTCACGACCATCATCACGGCGGTGCAGACGGCACTGTCGATCCGGTTTGTGGCATGAACGTGCCATTGGATGCCGGAAAACCGACGCACGAGCACGCCGGTGAGATCTATCACTTCTGTTCGTCGGGCTGCCACGGCAAGTTCGTCGCCGACCCGATGCATTATATTTCGGGGGCGCATAAAGAGCCGAGCGAGCCTGCGCCGAAGGGCACTAAATACACCTGTCCGATGCACCCGGAAATCATCCGCGACAAGCCGAGCGACTGCCCCATATGCGGCATGGCGCTTGAGCCGATGGGTATTCCCGCCGCCGACGATGGACCAAATCCTGAGCTTGTCGATTTCAAACGGCGCTTTTTGATCGGCGCCGTTCTGACTGCACCGCTCTTGGTGTTGACGATGGGCCCCTACCTCGGGCTTGGCTTCGTCCGCGAAATTCTTGGCGAGCGGGCAACGCTTTGGTTCGAGTTAATCCTCGGTACACCGGTCATTCTGTGGGCGGGCTGGCCGTTCTTCGTGCGCGGCGGAAAATCCGTCATCAACCGCAATTTGAACATGTTCACACTGATCAGTATGGGCGTCGGTGCGGCATATCTGTTCAGCGTCGTCGCGGTGCTCGTCCCCGATATTTTTCCTGACGGGTTTCGTGATGCAGGCGGCAATGTGGGTGTTTATTTCGAAGCCGGCGCAGTGATCGTCGTCCTCGTCCTGCTCGGTCAGTTGATGGAGCTGGGGGCGCGCGAACGCACAGGATCGGCAATAAAAGCATTGCTCGATCTCGCGCCGAAGACCGCCCGCCTGATCCACGATGACGGCAGCGAGGAGGAAATACCGCTGGAAAACGTCAAGGTCGGCGACCGCCTGAGGGTCCGTCCAGGCGATAAGGTCTCGGTCGACGGCATCGTCGTCGAAGGCCGATCCTCAATCGACGAGTCGATGCTTTCCGGCGAAGCGGTGCCGGTCGAAAAGGTTGAGGGCGACGAGGTCACCGGAGCGACGATCAACGGCACCGGGAGTCTGATTATCGAGGCCCGACGCGTCGGTGGCGACACCATGCTCAGCCAGATCGTCGAGATGGTCGCCAACGCGCAACGCAGCCGCGCGCCGATCCAAAAACTCGCCGACTCGGTCGCCGGTTTGTTCGTGCCCGCCGTGATCGGAATCGCAGCGCTGGCCTTTGTCGCCTGGTCGGTCTGGGGACCAGCGCCGGCGCTCGCCTACGCCTTGGTTTCGGCCGTTGCCGTGCTGATCATCGCCTGCCCTTGTGCGC
>FLOH01000981.1_pt1 | contig 48657 bp, 45 predicted proteins | sample 756751 | NCBI WGS metagenome assembly FLOH01 (sample SAMEA4026879, study PRJEB14308) | marine metagenome | biome: coastal water; material: water | depth 74 m | reverse complement strand
ATTTTGTATTCAATAAAATCTAATCCTCATCCGCCTTCACGGTTACCAACTCATCCCCTTTCTCTAGTGCGTTATAAAAAATCGGCACCATTATAAGTGTAAGTACAGTGGCAAAGATTATTCCGAAAAATATTGACAGGGCAAGATCTGCCCAAAAACTTGATGCCCACACAAGTGGCAAAACACCTGTTGATGTTGTAATTGTAGTTAGAAAAATTGGTTGCAAACGCTCCTTTCCTCCATTGACTATGGCATCTAGTTTTGACATTCCTGTGCGTATATTTGTATTAATCCTATCAATTAAAACAATTGCATCATTTACCACCACACCCATCAGTGCGACGATACCGATAAAGCCTGGGAAAGAAAAATTACGCCCGATGGCTGCCATTCCAAAAAATACTCCAATAAGAGCCAGTGGAAGAGTAAATACAATAATAAGTGGCTGCCTGAATGAGTTAAACTGAAGAACAAGAATAAAGATGATCAAAATTAAACCAACATACATAGCCCCCCAAAGACTGCCAAAGGATTCCTGCATATCTTCAAATTCTCCACCAGATTCAAGCTGTATACCACTTGGCACAGTAATTTTTGCCATTTTTTCCTCAAAATCTTTACGTAAATCTTGCGCAATATAACCCTGCGCGGCATAAGCTTTTACATTTACCACCCTATCTGCATCACGATGGCGTATGGTTGTAATGGTAGGCTTTAAACTAACCTTTACAAGCTCACTAAGAGAAACCTGCCCCTTAGGCGTAGTTATTGATAAGCGCTTTATTTGATCAATATTTTTTGGATTAAGATCACAAAGCGTTAATTTATCGCGCCTGGAAATTAAATTATTTAGCTTATCCTTCCTGCAAGACTCACTTCTAAAGTCAAGCCTTACAACAATAGGTGTCTCATCTCCTGATTTTATAATTTTAATACTATTACTCCCATAGACTGCTGTTCTAAGCTCGGTGGCTAGTTGTGCAACATTTAATTTATAAAACTCTAAACGATCCCGCCTTACTTCAAAATGGAACTCCCCTGTTCCGTGGCTCACATCTGTCTCTACGTCACGAGCACCTTTTACTTTTTTAAGCTCCCTTTCTACAACCTTAGCAAAGCTTTCTAATTTTTTAGAATCATCACCTATAACACGCACTTCCACATCAGCGCCTGATGGTGGACCTGTTTGTAGGTCTTCAATCTTAATTTTAGCTTCCGTAATATCTGCCACCTTCTTACGTAAAATATCACTTATTTCAAAAGCTTGATATTTTCTATGTTTCTTTTTAATCAAATTAACAGTAATACTTGCTTTATTAAAACTAGTTGCACCACCCAAAGACATACCTGGGCCTTCACTTGTAATGGCCAATGCAGCACCTCCGGCAATCGTTACAAAATTATCTAACTCAGGTAGGCTAACTACATGTTTTTCTATTTTCTCAGCCACCTTAAGCGTATCTTCTAATTTTGAACCAACCGGCCCTTCTATATTAACGGTAAAATAATCCCCATCCCATTTTGGCCACATTTGTATCTTCATCATTCCGGTAAATGGCATAGATATGGCAAATATACTAGTTAATACCATTCCTACAACCCACATACGTCTTTTGAATTTAGATGCAATAATATTTCGAATCTTTTCCGTATACCACTTACGTAAAGGATTCATAAATTTATTTAGAAGTGGGGGCTTTGATTTTTCTGGATCATAATTTTTAAAAAGTTTAGTTGCCACAGCAGGCAATAAAAATATAGCCACAAACAGTGAGGCAAAAAGCGTTACGGCTACTGTACGTGGTATATGCGACATATATTGCCCCATAATGCCAGGCATTAAAGCCATAGGTACAAATGCAGAGATTGTAGTAAAAGTACTGGCAATAAGCGGTGTTTTATATGTTTTTATTGCAAAAAGAGCAGAGTCTACAGGGGATAATTTTTTGTCCTGTAAATTATCGTGTACGCCTTCCATCATTATTATCGAAGTATCCACTATCAGACCAATGGATAAAATTAATGAAAAAAGTACAAGAAAATTAAATGTTTCACCGGTAAGGTAAAGCATTATAAAGGATATAAAAAAGATAAAAGGTATACTTATGGCAGTAAGAATAGCCTCTCTTAACCCCAGTGCTATAAACAGTAGTACAAAAATCACTATAATTACCTGAACTCCACTTTTACCAAGAGTGCCGATATCTTCGCGTATAAACTCAGAATTATCTCCTGTTGTTAACATTTCTACACTTGGAGGAAGGGATTTTTTTCCAAATTTCTCAACTTCCTTTTTGGCCTGATCCGTAATTTTAATAATATTTCCACCTGTTTTTTTAAATACCTGTAAATTTACTGAAGATCGATATTTCTTCTTTTCAGCCTGATATATTTTAGTAATAGTGGTCTTCTTAGAAAAAACCTCCCTCACCGTTGCAATGTCTTTTAAATAAATATTACGACCATCTTTATTTGCTATAGGTAAATTTTTAATCTGATCTTCTGTTTTTAACTGCCCCTTTAAAGATGTTTGATAATAAAAATTATTTAAAAGAACACTTCCTACTGGAAAGTCTAAATGATTTGATTTGATTGCATTTGTTACCTCGTTCAGTGTCAATTTAAATCCTTCAAGTGCTTTTATATCGATTAAAACCTGCATCTCTTTATTTTCTATACCGGAAAGTACAACTTTTGAAACCCCGTTAATACCTTCTAGCTTCTCCTGTAGCTCCTCTCCATAGTCCTCAAATTCACTTGGTGTTAAATTTCCAAGCATTGAGAAGGTTATTATCGGGACATCATTTGTCCTTATTTCAGAAACAACTGGGTCAGTTGCCTCATCTGGTAATTCTGATTTTGCATCAGCCACCTTATCTCGCAGTGATCGAATTGACTCAGTAACATCAGCTGATGCGTCGAACTCCACAGCGATGGAAGATATGCCTTCTGATGAGCTGGAAGTTAAAAGCTTTAGATCATCCAATGTCTTTAGTTGAGTTTCTAGCTTGTCAGTTACCAACTCTTCTACATCACTGGGTGATGCTCCTGGAAAAGCAGTACTAACCATTCCCATAGGAATTTTAATTTCTGGATCTGATTCTAACGGCATAGACATAAGTCCAAAAATTCCCCCAAAAATAATGGCGATTAAAGCCACAAGGGTAAGGCGCCATTTTCTTACAAAAAAAGCCCACGGGGTGTGCCGTATTGATTCTATTTGATGATTTATGAAGCTTTTATTTTCCACTTTCTAGTGCTGTAGTGCTTTAGTGCTGTAGTGCTTTAGTCCTTTTTTAGCACGATAGGACGAAAGCACGAAAGCACGAAAGCACTATTTATTAATAATTTCCACCTTAACTCCCTCTTCCTCAATTAACCTCCCCCCAGATCCAATAATCTGATCTCCGATTTTTAATCCGTTTGTAATTTCTACATAATCACCAGAAATTTCACCTGTTGTAACCTTTATTTTTACTGTTTTTCCATCCTTTAAGCTCCATACAAAAATGTCATCGGGTAAAATATGTAACGATGTAAGTGGAACATATAGTTTACCCCCATTTGTAATCTTTGCTCCCAACTTGAAAGTAAGTTGAATTAATTCACCAGGTCTTAGACTAAGGCTAACATGTTCAATTTCAACTTTATACTTTTTAGTTATAGAATCTGCACTTGGTGCAATAGAAGAAATAGTACTAGATTCACCATTTTTATTAATTATAACTTTATCCCCTACTTTAAGCTTCTTAACGTCATCAGAAGATAAATATGCTACTAATTTAAGCTTAGAATCATCCTGAATTGTGATCAATTTACCGCCAGAACTAACCTCTTCTCCTGTCTTTACATGAATTTCTGATACTTTGCCGTTAAAATTTGCTTTTACCTCCAGCTTATTCCTATTAATACTTGCCTGGTCGTAGGTGCCGTATGCGCTGTCTACGGAAGTCTTTGCACTAAGTTGACTAAGCTGCGCTGATCTTTTTGCACTCTCTAGTGCATTTTGCGCAGATTCTACTGATCTTTTCGCACTATCTTCATTTGCACTTAATTTTGCGATAGTTGCACCATAAGCCGCTTTTGCATCTATAATTGTCTGTGAATTTCCATTGGCATTTTTTTCAGCGGAATCCAATGCTGCATTAGCAGATTTAAGAGTACTCAAGGCATTTTGCACGTATCCCAGCTGAGTATTAATTGAAGTGATATCTGCTGAAATTTCTGACTGAGCATAATCTGCGCCATATGCGCTATTGCTTAAAGCTATTAACAACTTTTGAAGTGCGGCTTCAATAGATGTAAACAAACCTAAAGCATTATTATAAGTTTTGCTATAGCTAAGCATTAATACTTCTACTTTTTTTAACTCATTCTCAGCATCTTTTTTGGAATTTACCTTTGCAGCACCTAGGTATTTTCTAAAATCAGTATTTGTATATTTATGAATTCCAGAGATTCCTAAGATCTGATTTGCAGCATTAAAGGCAGTTTGTGTAACAGGGTAACTATTTGCTACTGCATTATCTAAAGTAGTTTTGGCTGTAGATGAGCCAAGATTAGCTGTAATGGTTGATGACTTTAAAGTCTCTTCTGCCTGCTTCTTCAAAGTTTTGTTTTGAGATAGAACATTATTTAAATTAGACTTGGCTGTTGATAAAGTAATTTCAGATGCCTGTATGCTTTTATCAGATGAGAGCTTTGTACCTTCTAAATTTAAACGTGCATTCTGAAGAGTGCTACCTGCTGTATTCAGCGTAGAACTAATAGTAGATGAGCTCAATGTAATTAATTTCTGATTCTTGGTAACAACATCCCCCTCTTTTACCAATATAGATTCTACTTTACTTTTTTGATCAGCTGTAATGCTATTAACTTTATATGCAAAAACTTCTCCTGTTACTGTAAATTCCTGATCCAAACCAGATTTTAATTTAAGAGCAGTAACCTTTGGTAAATATAATTTTGGAATTGATGGAGTTTTTTCTTTACCATTGATTACCAATAAAGTTATAGAAACGGCTATGGTAACTGCTACAATTCCTAAAATTATGAATACTTTTTTTGTAAGATATTTTTTTAGCATTTTTTATTATTCATTATTACTTATTATTTATTCATTATTATCATTACTTCAATACATCTCTTAAATAAATATCGAATAAAAAATAGATAATAAAGAATGAAGAATATCATTATATTATAGCACAAACAAGAGTAAATCTCAAGTAAGAGCTAAAAGGTGTTCTTATCTACTGCTTAAAGCTCGTATGACAAAACCTAAAAATAAACTTCTCAATAGCCATTGCAAGCTCATCTTGATCTTCTGTTGTAATGCGTATTTTGCTGGTTTTTAGGCCTACATCTATCTCAAGTAACCGTTCATAAGCTTTTTTTAATTCTATTACATTAAAATGCTTTAATTGATTCATTGTATTACGGGCTACAAATGGATGTAATTTTAATGATGTGGCGATGTTGTTTGGGCTTGTATTGGGATAATTACTCAAATAACCTCCTACTTGTAAAAAAAGACGAAATTGACGGACTATCATATAAAAGACCTGTCTTAAATTTTCTCCTGCGGACATTGAACGATGTAAGTTGGCAATAGCCTGTCTGTGGTTTTTTGATCCAAGTGCATCTGTTAAATGAAAAACATTAGCTTCAATAGTAGGCACTACCAAATTATCTATATCTTTTTTACTGATAGGGTCGCCATTGGAGTAAGATGAAAGCTTCTTTAGTTCCTGGTCTATTCTCCACAAATCTTGACCGGTTAAAGAGAAGAGATATTCAGCTGAACTTATATCAATTGAGGCATTGTAATTTTGTATCCGATTTTGTATCCACTTATTTAAAGCTGCGCCACTTAATGGATTAAATTCTTTGATGTTAGCAAGTTGAACAATTTTTTTGTACAAGCTTTTCCTTTTGTCGGGATTAGATTGTACAAAGACAACCACACTACTCTCTGAAATTTTTTCTAAATAATCAATTAATTTTTGTAAATTTTTTTCACGTTTTTCATCTTTTTGTGTAACCTTGCTAGCATTTCGTGTTTTTGGAGCCTCTGGTAAGCCTTCAATAAAAATTAGTCGCTTATCTGCTAAAAATGGAGCTGTTTCAATTTGAGCAAGTATCTCCCCAATTTCAGCTTGTCTCCCATCTATGGTATTTAAATTCATATCACCACCATGCTTTTTCTTAAAAGCCTCTTTCCATGCATTAATTTTCTCATGAATGAGAAATGTTTCTTGGCCGGTGAAGAGGAATAGGTTGTTCATGTTGGAATCCGATTGGTGATCCGATTGGTGATCCGATTGGTGATCCGATTGGGGCTAGTTCGCTTAAACCCCCATTGGACCCCCTATGGATCTCCCATTGGATCCCCTATTGGAAATTAGTATTCATAAGCTCCCATATCCACACCACTACCCTTAGGGCGGGTGCTCTTTATATAATCAGTCGATGTAATAGCAGTGATACCAACATCAATAGCTGGGCTTGTAGATTTTAATTGTAAATCAAAACTACTTGAATTAACAGATTGAAATTGTGGGTCTGAACTACAAATATTATGGGTACCGGCAGCACAGTATCCCCCACTATCCTTGGCTTGGTAAACCATGTTGTAATCTTGGTCAAAAGTTATTGCCCCCTCTGAGTAAAGATAGAAAGATTTTTCAAAATTCTGATGGTAATCTGTTCCTGCATAGAAGATATTATTTCGGATCTTTACAGTAGCGGTACCTTCTGCAAGCAGTAAGCCATCACCTTCACTATATACAGAATTATTGTATACAAGGATTGGTGTAGTAGAACCTTCCCCTCCTATTGAAAGTGCATTACCAAGAGCGCGACATGCATCTACGTTGTGAGTAAATGATTTTCCTTGGAAATAAGCACAGTTACCAACGATTATACTGTCTGTTATCTGGGCATTTCCGTTTGTTTTAAGCTGGTTACCTGCATTTCCTTCTGCATGTACCCTGGTTACTGTAATCTTGCCTCCATTACGATGATAAAGCATATCTAGTCCATCGGATGTGTTGTGCAAGAATGTAGAGTCTTCAAATATCCAATCTCCACCAGTTGCACCTGTGCCAAGTCCATCGCCATACCCGCCAGCGGATTGTCCCCAACAGCCAATAGGCAATCTCCCTGGGTATGTTTGTCCGCAGCCATTCCAATCCACATTAACTTTTTTAAAAGTCATAGTTCCTGTGTTGGCATCACTGCCATCAATGTCTCCATCCCAGCCAACCCATCCATTTCCTTCTATTTTAGTGCTCTCGATGGTCCAATCTGTTAAACGACCAGCATGTACACCTGTATGAGCAAGTCCGTGGATATCTAGATTCTTTAAAAGTACATTGCTGGAGTCAGAAGCTCTTAGGCCAACTGATGCCCAATCTCCATATGGTGCACTGTCTCTATTGCAGGAATTTCCTCCACTGTGGAATTCTACACACTGACTACGATCTGTTATTTCTAGGCATTGCATTTCTACATTACTACTGCCGTTCATATCTATTATTGCCCAAGGCCTACCTGATCCCCATAATTCTGGCTTGGTAGCACATCCGGAATTATATCCTGCGCCAAGAATTTTGGTTGGCTTGTCTTTGCTTGGGCCTGATGGAATTTTAGACATTACACATTCATAGCTCCAAGCTTGATTACATTTATCATCACTAGTTGCTCCAGGGGCTCCAGATCCCATTTTGTAAGATCCATTTGCAATTATTACTGTATCTCCTCCGGTTATACGTGCTGAGCCACCTGGTGGGAATAGTTGGAATGGATGATTAACGGCACATTTTTTGTCTGTTATGGATGCTGAGTAAGCAACGTTTGTTTTACCGTCACATTGTGTGTATGTGCCACCGTCGGTTCGGATGTAGTGGGTGGTGCCAGACGTTGATCCGCCTCCTGAAGATGATGTTGAAGATGAGCTGCTGGTTGTATCTCCTCCAGAGGATGTAGATGAAGAGCTACTTGTTGAGCCTCCTGATGATGTTGAACTACTGGATGATGTACCGCCAGATGAGCTACTACTCGAGTCACCACCAGATGAAGTACTGCTAGAAGATGAACCTCCTGAGCTAGTTGATGAGGAAGAGCTGGTTGATCCACCTGACGAAGTGCTACCACTAGATGATGTACCTCCTGAACTTGAACTACTAGAAGTAGTTCCTCCAGATGATGTTGAAGATGAGCTGCTGGTTGTACCTCCTCCAGATGATGTTGAACTACCGGATGATGTACCACCAGATGAAGTACTACTAGAAGATGAACCTCCTGAGCTAGTTGATGAAGATGAGCTATCCCCTCCTCCTGATGATGTTGAACTAGATCCTGAGCTTGACGAAGAACTGTCAGACCCTGTACCACTTGATGAACTAGAACTACTGATAGTACCGCCTCCAGATGATGTTGAAGAAGAGCCACTACTGGAAGATGAACTATTAGATCCTGCACCTGATACAGTTGTTGAACCAGAGCTACTTGAGCCACCCCCTCCTCCACCTCCGCCACCAGATGGAATAAAAAATGTTACGGGTGGTGACGAAGTTTTTGGATTAGATGAACTTGATTCAGATTTTTTTGGCTCATCTTGTTTCACAACACTACTCAAAACAACACCAGATCCATTATAAGTCGCATGCGATTTACTACTAATTTTCTCTTTTACACGCCAAACTAATTCAGCAATTTCACTTCTCGTAACTTTATGATCAAGGCTACTAACAGTTGGTGGAATAGATTTGATATCAGAGAGTTGTGCAACATACGGCCTATACCAAACAGCATCGCTTTTTACTAAAGTTCCAAATACATTAACTATAATCTTTGCAGCTTCAGCAAAATTAATAGTTCTTTCAGGTCTAAAAGTCCCATCGGGATATCCATTCACTATTCCTTTCTTCTTCGCATAACAAATGTAAGGTGCAAACCATTCCGTTTTTACATCTTTAAAACAATTATATTCATTTTTATATGCGTCTATTCCATATTTTGAACCGATAATCATCTTAGTAAATTCAGCGCGATTAATCTGGCTATTTGGCCTAAATGTTCCGTCTGAATATCCTTGAACAATATTTTTGTTCAATAAATATTCAATTGAGCTTTTATAGGTGTGATCGTTAATATCACTCAGTTTATTATTATCTGATGAAACCGCATAAGATGAAGAAACTCCACCAATAATAAAAATTGCAATAAAAATTATAATTGATTGTATAAATTTTGTGTTCATAAAGTTAAATATTACAATAATACGTTAATATTTTTATTATTTTTATTTTCTGCAAAATGCCTATTTATTATAAATGATTAATAAATTGATTGAAAGAAGATAATCACAAAATTAAGCCGCTAGCAAACCTTTTTCTAATGATAATAATGCACTCTCTCTCACCTCAGTCTGATCTCCTTCTTCGTGTGTCGTGCCCATGCTTATAATTGACACTAAATCAGCAACCCGACCTATTAGCTCATTAATATTTATTCTTTTATTAGGGTCTCTTTGTAGACATTTTTCTATAATTTGTATTACCGCAGGAGGTGCATCTAAATCTACCGAGTCACCTTTATCTAAAGCTGCATATCCCACCTGCTCCAATGGCCCCAGCTCCTGCACTTCTTTTGACATTTTGCCTCCAAAAAATTCATACAAAGCCATACCAAGTGAATAAATATCACTACTACAATTAATATTTTTTAAATCCTTCCATTCTGGACAGGCAAAGCTTGGGCTACCTCCCCATATTTTTATATCATCACCTACGCGACAAACTAGGTCATAATCATTCATCTTTATTGTACAATCTCCAAATTCATCTGAGTGTGGGATTATAAGTATATTTTCCGGCTTTAAATCACGATGCACAAGACCTTCGTCGTGTAATGCCTTAACTCCATTCAAAACCGGTAAAAATACTGATTGTAAAAATTTTATACAATTTGATCGGGCTTCTTCTAATCCATAACCACTGAAATCTCCTATGGAATATTTTTTAAGGTAATCCTTTAATTCTACAGCTCCATTTACTTTTTCAAGAATATCAAAACGCCTAGGACGCTGCCTACCGCCCTGCAAAGCCTTGGCATACAAAGTTCCAAATGCTTTTATTAAATATCTACTTTTACTAGTAGCTGCAATAAGCTCAGGGGGATAATCACCAACTAAACATTGCCTTCCGTTATTTGAGTCGCTAACGTGATGTGCTTTAGCAACTACTTCATTTTCAGAATTTCCATCGACAGCACACGAAAATAACTCCCCAACAGCTCCAGCTCCAATATATTCACCAAGAACTGCCACGCTACTATTCTCATCGAGTAAATTTGTTTTAGTAAGCTCAACTTTGAACGCTCCAAGCACCTTACACCTAACATCAACTGCCATTTTTTTGTAATTTCCCCATTCACTCATTACTTGGCCTTTTTCTATCTCAGATAATTCTTCATCAGCTCCAGATAATTCTGCTCTTTGTCTTGCTAAATCTATTGGGAACCTAGGCTGCTCTAAATCTAGCAACAATCTTGTAACCTCATCCCTTTTTAGGGTAGATGATAAATCTTGTACTGCTTTTCTTGCAAATTCCTTAATAGCATCACCAGCTTTATCTGGAGAATTGCTATATATATCTACTAATTTAGTTAATATAGGTCCTTCAGAATGATAATGTAAATTACATTCTGGTTCACCCATGTCTGAATTTACTATTCTTTCCGGCTTTGTGGCAAATTTCCCTACTGCCATATTTTTTTCCCTTTCTGCGCGCAAATCCCCCAGATTAACATATCCTACGTTCCAGACATCAGTAGCAAATTCTACCATTTTCCTAAATTTCTGTGCTAATTTAGATTTTAGAACTTCGCATGTTGTAAAATTTTCTTTTTTTACAGAAGATATGTTGTGATGACCCTCTGTAGTTACATTTGATGATTTTGTTTCATCTTTTACTGCAAGCATTGCCCTTTCTTCGTACAAATCATCTAGGTTGTAATACCCCACATTCCAGGCATCAGTAGCAAATTCAACCATTTTTCTAAATTGCTGTGCTAATTTAGATTTTGGAGATTCGCATATTGTAGAACTTTTTTCTGCTGCAGTCACCACTTGCTCTCCACTGCTAGCCATTAATAATGTAGACATTTGTTAATCAGGTTATTAATTAATCAACTATGTATACAAATTGGCGGCAATTTTGTTACAAAAAAATATCCACCAAAATTTATATAAATCGGGTGGGCGAGGTTTTGGGGGGCAGCTAGGCAAAACAAAATAAGCCAAATTTCTTAATTTGTCAATAGATTTTAAACAGATGATGGTGGATACCTCTCCTAATAACTATTATTCTGTCTTACTCAAATTGCCTCAATAACGGCCCTATATCAAACCTATTCACCTCATCTACAGGCATTGTTTTTACGCCTTCTCGAGCAACTAATCTGTCTAAATAATTAACACTCTTTTTATCCTGGTAAAAAATACCTAAATTAATCTCTTTTTCCATATTTGCAGCCTTTTTTCGTGCCTCTTCAATGGTTTTTGGCACATCTTTCATGTATTTAACACGTTCCTGATACCACTCTTGTGGCGTTGCCCTGTTATAAGTTGGGCAAGTTTGCATAATTTCAACAAAGGCAAAACCATTATGATTTAATCCTGCTCGCAGTATTTCTGTCATATGTTTTACGTCAGCAGAAAAGGATCTAGCTACAAAAGTTGGATTTAAACCAAGTACAAAATCACAACAATTAATAGGCTCGCTCATAACGCCATCAGGCGATCCGTTCATAGGATGGCCTTTGCGTGTGCAGGCAGAAGCTTGACCAGTTGTTAGTCCGAAATTCTCGTTATTATGTAAAATGAACATTATTGGGTAATTACTTCGTACCGAATGAACGAGGTGATTAATACCCTCACTCATTGTTCCCCCATCCCCTCCTTCTACTATAACTGTCATGTTAGGATTTGCAAGTGCCGCACCTGCGGCAGCGCTAATTACACGACCGTGCAAGCCATGAAAAGTATAACCGCCGTTTGATGCGATTTTATCAGACCCATTTACGTTGCAACCAATATCGTAACAAAAAAGTACATCTTTGGTTTTAATGCCCTCTAAAACTAACGCACGTTCCAGAGCTTTTTGTATGCCATAATTTCCACACCCTCCACACCAGGTAATTATTTCATTACCCTCGTATGCGAGGTATTCGCTTTTGCGGTCTGCCAATGTTTTGTAATCTTTTTGGTGGGTCATAGGGTGTATGAGTTACTCTGCAGCGAGGATAAGCATCCTCGCTTTCACTATATTACATCTCCAACATAGTCGGTTACATCTTCCAAAAAGAAGTGCCTCCCGTCATATTTCAAAAGTCTTCCTTTAAACTTCCGGCCAGTAGCTCCTTCAATCATATTAGCGAGCTGTCCTGTATAATTACATTCTAATATGTGAACTTTTTTATTCTCTTTAAAAAACTTTTCAGCTACTTTTTCTTTTAATGGCCAAAGGTATTCGTAGTGTAGATAATTTACCTTAACTCCTTTTTTCTTCATCTCCTCAATTACGTCAATCATCACACTTTTACTACTACCCCAACCTATAAAAGAAATATCTGCATTTTTCTTAGCGCCATAAATTTCTGGATCTGGCATAACTTTTTTAATAGTATCCATCTTCTTAATTCGCTTAGCATACATAGGGGCCACCTCTTCTCCCTTTTCCGTTAATGTGCCATCTTCTTTATGCTCATCCCCATTCCCATAATAACCGGTGGCACTAGAACCTGGAGCCCACCTAAGTGATACGCCACTCTTTGTAATTTTAAATCTATCAGCTGATTGAAGATTCTCTAAAGCTTTACCTGTAACAAGTCCTCGTTTTATAGGGATTTTACTTTTAAATGGGTCAACCATAGTCTGTGCCTCAGCAATTGTTTTTTCGCTCAATAAAATAACTGGAACTTGATATTCCTCCGAAAAATTCATCGCATGCTGAATTAATTCATAGCAAGATGTTGGATCGCTAGCTGCCATAACAACTCGAGCAAATTCACCATGACTGCTATGAATTACCATATTTAAATCACCCTGACCCGTCCAAGTAGGCAGTCCAGTCGCTGGACCTGGTCTTTGGCAAACTACACACACCCATGGTGTTTCTGTCATGCCGGCAAGCGATACAGTTTCTGTCATTAAATCATATCCCCCTCCGGACGTAGCAGTAAATGAGCGTGACCCCATAAACATAGATCCGATTGTCATCTGAGCTGCTGTAATTTCATCCTCAGCCTGTTTTACTACCATCTTGGTTGTGTGGGAGAAATTAGCCAAGTACATTAAAATAGAACTAGCAGGACTCATGGGGTACATATAATAATTTCTTACACCACACTCAATTGCTCCAAGCGCTATCCCCATATTGCCATCTAATAAAAGTGTTTTTGGTTTCTTTTTTGGGAGGCTAATTTTATATTGAGGAACTTCCTTTAAATCTTTTGGGCTATATCCTGCACGTACACATTTGAGGTCTATTTTTAATAATTCCGGCTTAGATGCAAATTGTTTTTTGATAGCATCTTCTAGTGGCTTTAGATTAAAACCGAGTATCTTCCAAATAAGCCCCAAAAGAACCATATTAACCATAACATCTGTGCCACCAAGAGCCCTAGCAATTGAATGCGCTGGTAAATAAACTAATTTTACTCCTCGTTTTTTTGCACGCTCGCGAAGGTCTTTTATTAAATGATGTCTTTCGTAACCATGCACCAACACACCTCCTTTCTTAATATTGTCTATATATTCTATTAAACCCGCCCTATCTAGCGCAATTACTAAATCAACCTCTCTGGAAAGTGAATGTATTGGCTTTAGACCAAAATCAATTTGTAAATTAGAATGCCCACCTTTTATTAGGGATGGATATTCACGATCAGAATGCACATAAAAACCCATATGTTTTAATATTTTTGCTACTATCCTTCCGACACTGAGTAGGCCCATTCCACTTTCTCCGGCGATCTTGAGTGTAGTCCTATTCATATTTGATTAAAGTTAAATTAAATCTCAATGCCAGCTGTGTGCCCCCCATCCCCCTAAAGGGGGAGCACTTACTAATTAATTCCCCCACTAAACATAACTCTGGAGCATGATACAACTATGCTCCATCGATAGGTTCAGACAGCCCATGCGCAAAAAACATACCGATACAATTAGGCAGCAAGTAGTAAAAGCATATGATTCAATTGCTTCTGAATTTGATCAGACCAGAAAGGTTCAATGGCTAGAATTTCATGAATTTCTAGAATATGTAGTAAATGATGTAAAAATCCTAGATATTGGGTGTGGGAATGGACGTGTTTATGAGTTATTGAAAGAAAAAAATATTGATTATTTAGGTGTTGATAATAGCTCCGGCTTAATTGAAAAAGCGCGTTCAAATCATCCGGAGGCACAATTTGAGATGGGTGATATGGTTGATTTGGATCTTCCTAATAATAATTTTGATATTATTTTTTCTATTGCATCATTTCACCACATTCCGGGTAAAAAATTACGAAAAAAAGCAGTTAATGAGATGCATCGCGTACTTAAAAAGGATGGAATTTTAATTTTAACTTCATGGAATTTGTTTCAATGGAAATATTTTAAGTGTTTTATTAAATCTATTTTATCGTGCATTGTTCATTTTGGATTTAAATATGCATGGAATGATTTGTGGATAAAGTGGGGGAATAAGCCCATAAAACGTTATTATCATGCCTTTTTACCATTAGAGCTCATCCGATATTTTAATGGTGATAAATGGAAAATTGAAAAATTTTATTTCACTCGCAAGGGATCTAAGGTAAAATTTTGGCGATCATTTAATTTATGCTTAATTGTTCGTAAAAAATCCATATGACAAATCCGATTGAGATCACAGGGATACCAATTCATAATTTAGGATATGAAGATATTTTAGAAAAAGTAGATAAGATTATTAACAATAATCATAAGGTATATTTTGTTACAGTAAATCCGGAAATGGTTCTTGAGTCTGAGCAAAATGAAGAGTTTTTTCAGGTTTTACAAAAATCAGAAATTAATACATCGGATGGAATCGGGATTTTATGGGCAGCCTATTATTTATCACTCTCTAAATGTAAAAATAAATTTAGTCGTTTATGTAGACTTATCGGATCACTTATTGATATTTTACTTAGACCCAAAAGAATACGTAGCGTTATAAGTGAAAGAATTACAGGGGCTGATTTACTTCCGAAAATTATTGATCAATCTGGAAAAAAAGGTTGGAAAATATTTTTACTTGGCGCGGAGGAGGGGGTTGCAAAAAAGGCGGCAAAAAAAATGTCTAAAATATATCCTCAGGCTCAATTTACAGGTCATTACGCAGGTTCACCGCATAGGCATGATGAAGAAGAAATTTGTGATTATATAAATAAGGTCAATCCAGATATACTTTTTGTTGCCTATGGTGCTCCTAAGCAAGAATTATGGATACATCGTAATTTATTTAAATTAGAATCAGTAAAAGTTGCGATTGGAGTTGGTGGGGCATTTGATTTTCATGCTGGAAAAACAAAAAGAGCTCCAATTTGGATGCAAAAAGTTGGATTGGAATGGGTATATAGATTAATTCGCGAGCCTAAACGTTTTATCCGTATATGGAATGCTACATTTAGATTTATTAAATTAATATATATAGAAAAGAACGGATGAGCTGTTTTACTCTCTATTGGAATGTTCGGTGAGGTGGGGTATAATGCTGATGCTATTTATCATTTTTCAATTTTCATTTTTCAATTAATTGAGTCAATGGATAAATTGTCAATTGAAATGTAAAATGAAAAATTTTTAAATTTAAAAATTAAACTATGTTTAATTTCCCTGGTCAACGCGAAGGTGAAAAAGTATTAAAACTTATTGGTAAGCATAATATTGTTTATGCGAAAATTGTAATGTCATTTTTTCTTGTTGTTGTTATACCGGTTTTACTTTTTGTAATTTTTTGGTTTGTAGCCTATCCATTGTCGAGGAGTTATGAAAAAGGCGTTATTGTAGGCATTTTCGCCTGCTTAGGTATTTTATATGGCCTTTTATTTACTTGCATAAGATGGATAGATGAAGAGTTTGATATTTTTATTCTCACTACAGATCGTCTTATAGATGTTACGCAAATTTCTTTTTTAAAGAGAAGTGTTACATCAACTCCATTGGAGCAAATTCAGGATACAACAGGTACGATTAGTGGTATTGTTCCAACCATCCTCCATTATGGTGATTTAACAGTACAAACAGCAGCCGGTAATGCATCAGATTTTTTTATCGATCAAATTGCAGACCCCGAAGGTGTCGCAAGGGTAATTTTAGATGTCGCACATAAAAAACGTAATGGTCAGCATGTTTGTTTGCCAGATACAGATTCCCCATTATAATTAGGTGGTGTCAAAATTAATCGCCATTTTACATTCGTTAAAATAAAAATGTCAAAAAATAAAAATAAATTCCATTATTCATTTATAAAAAAAATTAGCCTAAAGCTTTTGTTAGCTTTTTTTGTTTGTTTATTTGTACTGGGTTCAGATCATGTCTTTGCCAGTGAATCTGTAAGCCATACAATTGAATTAGAAAAATTTGGAAGTATTTCTTATTCACAAATTTATCAGGAGGAAAAAGAATTTAATGCAGTAATGATTAAATCTAATTCCGGAATAGATGGTTTAATGGTGAATTTTTTTCCATTTAAAAATGGTGTATGGGAGCCTGTTGAAATTCATGATGATGGATTTGGAGCAGAAGCTTTTATTTTTACCGCACCAACAAAAACTGCACAATTTAAAATTATTGAAAGGCATTCTGGGGATATTAAATTAGACGCAGATTTTCTATTCACATCTAATAAGAGCATTGGAGGTAGTGGTGAGCTATATGCAGGCCCTGCATCTTCATCTGGACTTAAAATAATTAGCCGCTCGGAGTGGGGCGCTGATGAAAATTATAGATATTGGACACCTGAATTGAAAGAAAAATATGAATCTAAAAATGGAGAAGAGAAGGATTATGCGGATCCATGTGGAAATTTTAGTAAAGAATATGCAACTGAAACCAAGCTTTCACATGTTCTTAAGTACAGCAATGATGGTGATGAGCTTTTGTGGCCTTTGTCCTATGCATCAAGCTTAAAAAAGATTGTTGTGCATCATACAGATTCTGATGTACGTGATATAACAGGTGATAAAGTAATGGATGGTAGGGATTACGAAGCCATGGTCCGTGCTATTTATCATTTTCATGCCAAAACACGTGGATGGGGAGACGTTGGTTATAATTATTTAATTGACCCTATGGGTAATATTTATGAAGGACGATATGGTGGAGATAAAGTAGTAGGTGCTCATGCTCTTTGTTATAACAATGGTAGTATGGGCATAGGGCTTATAGGTAATTATGAAAATGATGTGGTACCACAGCCGGCATTAAATTCATTAATTAAATTAATAGCAGATAAATCTAAAACTCATAACATTGATCCTGAAGGGTCTTCTGTTTTTAGGGGTAAAGTTTATCCTAATGTTGCTGGGCATAAAGATTATAGAAAAACAGCATGTCCCGGTAAAAATTTATATAATTTGCTTGCAAGAATCCGTGAGCGCGCAGGATTGGTGTATCGACTTGGCAATCTTAGTGAATCCGGACTTACTCAAACATTTGATTACGATGCAGAGCTAAAGGGTGATTTGTCTACTATTGAACTTCCACCAAACGGAATAAAGAAAGTATATATTCAATTTAAAAATACAGGAAAAAAATCATGGGATAATAATACATGGCTACACGTTGTTAATTCTAGTAAGCAAAAGGGCGCTCGTGTTGTATCAATAGTATCTGATAAATCATTTGTTGCAGCAGACATGAAGGAAGATGTGGTTGCACCCGGAGAGATTGCCACATTTGAAGTTGAAATGAGAGGTGGTTACATATCGGAAAATAATTATTTTGAAGTCACACCTGTTGCGAATGGAAAGTATAAAGTATCCCGATCTTCGACTTTTATACCAATTTACGTAAAAAAACCAGTTTTTTCTTATGAAGTTGTTAGCTCTGATCTGCCTAGTGGAATTGTTTTTCAGGATCAAAAGATTAGTGCTAGTATAAAACTGAAGAATACAGGCAACGCTACGTGGACAAATTTCGGATCTTATCCAATTAGAATGGGTACGGAAAATTTGCGAGATAGGAGAAGTTTTTTACTTACAAAGCATGCAACAAGATTGGCTCATTTGCTTGAAAGTGAAGTATCGCCTGGAAGTGTTGGTACATTTTTATTCGATCTAGAAGCTCCCTCCAGATATGAGGGTGTTATAAAGGAGTATTTTTCTCCTGTTGTTGAACATGTAAGCTGGCTTGAGAATAAGGGCTTAAATTTTGAAATTACTATAAAAAAACCAAAGCATGCAGCTCAAATTGAAAATAATATTAGGACAATTAGTATGCAACCGGGAGAAATGAAGGAGATAAAATTTGACATGAAAAATGTAGGGGATCTTGCGTGGGAGAAGGATGATATGAATATTACTTTTATTAACAAGGGGGTGAAAATTTTTAAAAATCGAATTACTCCAAGTAGTAATATTAATCCTGGTGGTATATTTAAATTTGATTTTTGGACACAGGCTCCATATGAAGAAGGTAAGTACTTAGTATTTTTAAATTCCAAATTTAATAGATCTCCTATAGAAAATGGTGCTGCAAGGCTTACAATAGACGTGCCTAATCCTTTTTTGCGAGCCAAGATGACAAAAAGAACACCATTTTTAGTTGATGCAGCGCGTTCGCAGGAAAAAGAGATCGAGGTAAAGTTTTTAAATCTTGGTAATGCAGTTTGGCGTAATAGTGGTAAAAATGCCATTCATCTAGCGCCAACAAGGCCTAGTGATCATATAAGTAAACTTTATTACAGTGGAGATTGGGTAAATAAATATCGTGCAGCAAGAATGTCCGAAAGGGAAGTGAAGCCAGGTGAAATTGGTACTTTTACATTTAAAGTAAAACCTTTCGAATTAGGTACTTTTACTGAATATTTCCAGCTAGTTATGGAGAATGTTGGATGGATTGATGGTACTTTTATTAGGTGGGATTTTAAGGTGTCCGATTGTGGCTCTAGCTGTTTGTCTGTGCCTGTACAAACGAGTGACTCCAGTAGTGGATCTAGCAGTAGTGTCAAAAAAACAACTACAACAATACCGGTAACAGTCCCAGTAATAGCTCCGATTCCAATAATAACTACAATAACAAATCCGGCCATTATAACCAAAGCCAGTAGTGCAAAAACTGAGGATTTCCGTGTAAGAATTTCATACGACGATGATGTATCTAAAATTACAGCAGATAAAAATTATAAAGTTGTTGATAAAGACGGTAAGGAATTGTTTAAAATAGATGCTGGTTATTATTTTACCGCAAGGCGTGTGAATAATAATATTCATGTTCAATTTTTTAATGTCTCAAAAGCAAGTGATGTGGTGCGTGTGATCCCAGATACAGGTGGTATTGTCGAAGTCATGACGATGCAAAGACGTCCAACTTGGAATAATGAACTGAATGATAATAGGTTCCGTGGGATAATGGAAATTCGATCGGTTAATAATAAAACAGCCTATATAAATGAGTTACCACTGGAGGATTATATGAAGGGTTTGGCTGAAGTTTCTAATAGTGCGCTAACTGAAAAACAAAAGGCAATTGCGATTTTAGCTCGGACATATGCAAAATTCTATATGGATAGTGCTAATCGTAAATTTCCGGGACTTCCTTATGATGGAAGTGATGACCCAGCTATTTTTCAAAAATATTTAGGTTATGGTGTAGAAAAACGGTCCCCAAACTTTGTTAGCGCTGTTAATGCGACAAAGGATAAAGTTGTTACATATAATGGGAAAATTGTTAAAACTCCTTACTTCAATCAGAGCAGTGGTAAAACGCTGTCTGCCAAAGAAGTTTGGGGCTGGACGCACACTCCTTATCTACAGTCAGTTGATGATCCTTATTGCAAGGGTATGACGAAATCTGGCCATGGCGTTGGCATGAGTGGCTGTGGTTCGGAGGGGATGGCTAAGGATGGGAAAACGTATGAAGAAATTATTAAATATTATTATAAAGGAGTTGAAATCTCCAATAGAGGGTCTAATTGATGGGCCAATAGAGGGTCTAATTGGTCCTTCCATAGGTCCTTCCATAGGTCTCTCCATAGGATTGCCAATGGTATTATGCATCGATACATCAACGTCAGAATCAGGCATTTCACTTGTATCCGAAAGTGAGAGCTTGGGATATCTGAAATTAGAACAAATGAACGCATCTGAAAAGATCCTTAATAACATCGATGAGTTATTGAAAAAGGCTAATGTAAACCTATCAGACCTAAATGGTATTATGGTTATTAAGGGGCCTGGGAGTTTTACGGGTTTGCGGGTTGGCATATCTGTTGCCAATCAATTTGCACATCAGCTTAAAATACCTATTGTTGGGTTTCGGACGGATGAATGGTATGGATATAGAACTGATGAGAAAGATTTTATTTATTTGCAATCTATGAATCGCGATCAGGTTTATATGGTTGGGTTTGGTAAATTTGGATCTAAATATCCACAAAGTATTATTTCTGTTAGTGAATGCCATCATGAACTTGTGGCTGAATCGAATATTAAATGGGTAGGGCAGTTAAGTGATGCGCATCTAGAACAATTATCTGATTTAGATGAGATAAAAGATGTTCGAAATTCGGATGAGTCATGGCAAAAGGCAGCTAAGCTCATTGACATTAAAAGAAATATCAGATATAATTTAATACAACCCTTTTATGGTAAAGATCCTACAATTACCAAGAGTAAAAAGTTGAATTTATAATTTTACCCTCCAAAAAAATGACAGATGCACTAAAACAAGGTAACGATTTAGATAATATTTCAGCAGATCCTAAGTTGGCAATAATGGAAGCAGTTGATGCGATGGGCGTTCCGGAGGATGCCAAGTTACCACTAAGAACGTATTTAGATGATTTGACATCAGAAGATGCGGAGCCAAAAGCCGAAATTCATCAGATAAGAATGGAGCCTATAATGCAGCAGCTAATTGAATCCGGAGAAAAAGAAAAGGCAGGTCTTTTATTTAATTTTCATAGAATAATGACAGATTTTAGAGGATATAGCCCTAATTATAAGCCGGATGAAGAAATAAGTGTTGATGCAGATCAATGTTTTGATCCCAAGTGTGAGATTCCACCAACTGGTTTAATTGTTATAGATAGATTTGCTGTCCGTAATTTACATACTATTTTAGCTCGTTGTGATGAGCAGGGTGTTGAGCGAGATAGAATTAGAGTAAGGGTTCCTAAATTGTTATTAGCTGCACAGATGCATTTAATGAAGGGGGAGAGAAAAGAAAATTTTGAAAGAGCAATGGGTCTTTTGCCTCAAAAATGTTTTTTGGTTGATGATAAAAATCATTCCCACGATATTCCTCTTGATGGTGATATTGGTGTTTTGTGCTCACCTCGCACATTGCCAATTATGCCAAGTATGGATGGTGGCAACGAAGAAGAAACAATAAAAAATTATCAAGCACACATACGCCAAATAATGGAGCAAACTGTGCCTGGTGGAAGATTGCTTATTAACATTGCAGTTGTAAAAACAGGATACGAAAGCTTAAATGCACGAATTGAAGAAGGTAAAAAAAGAAATTTGGCTAAAATATGTAACCAAGCAACTAAAGGATTTGAAGAAATGATACTTGCTGAATTTAGAAGTGCTGGATGGCAAATGATCAGAGGGGAAAATATTGGCGCTATACCAGAATATGATCACGAAAAAGAAATTCTTGAACTACATGTTCAAAAGCCAATGGCTTCCTAGTTATTCATAATTAGGATAATTTGTGTTTTTAGAATCCAGTAGTATAATAACTTCCTTATATTTTTAACCTAAAGAATATGCCTAATCCAGATACAGTAGTAACTGAATTACAAAGAGATGAGTCGGCTATGCAGAGAGAATGTGCAAAATGTCCTGCATTATTACATGGTCATGATGTAGTAAATGGTCGTGCTAAGGTACGATGTGCTTTATTGAATGCGCTTGTGCAAATGGATACAGAAGAGCTAGAAAGGATGTATTCGCAAATAACTCAGACATTTTTAGGAGAAGAGCAACCTTTGGTGGAAGAGTATCGTGAAACTAACCTGAGAGATTTTTGGGTGTCTGGCGAAGGTGGTTCATCTACAGAGGTCCAAAAAGTAGATGAGCTTGAAGAAGGTCAAGAGAAAACTTTACCAGAATGTGAAGCTTTAAAAAGTCTACAAGGATTTGTAAGGTATGTTATAAGTGTTCGTGATAAGCAGGTGTGGATGGCGAAACAAAGTGCTGGATATGAAGCATTTTCAAAAGCTCCAAAAGGGTTCTAGTATTTATTTATTCATCAATGGAGATGAAATAATGAAGTCAGCTGAATTTGGATTATTTGCTATGGCTACATCGTAAAGTGCACCGATTCTTAGTAATGCTTTTACATCTACATCATGTGGATGTGGAGATAGGGGGTCCCAGAAGAAGATCATTATATCTATTTTTCCTTCAGAAATTTTTGCACCTATTTGTAAGTCACCACCAAGTGGTCCGCTTTTAAAGCATTTTATTTTTAAACCAAGTTCTTTTTTTAGAATAGAGCCAGTTGTACCTGTGCCCATTAAAGTATGCTTTGATAATTCTTTTTTATGTATTTTCACCCATTCAGCCAGTTTTTCTTTTAAATCATCATGAGCGATTAGGACGATGTTTTTCTTCTTCATAACTTATTTGTTATTTTAATATTTCTTTTGTTTCCTTGTATCCTATTTGTATCATTTCTTTTGCTTTATGGAAATCAAATATGCCATATTGTGCCAAATTAGGCCTAATTAATATATCCGGTTTACATTCTAACAGCTTTTTATCTGCAAGTTCTTTTTGCATTATCATTATTGTATTTTCAATAATGTCGATTATATTAAATTGCCTTTCGCTAAATAACGAAAATAGTTGTTTTTTTTGGCGATGCATCCTTTTTTTTATATAATAATAATTAAGGTCAACAGCAATTAATACATCTACTTTATTTTTTAAAACACTAATCGGAACAGGATTCACTACACCTCCATCAATTAATGTTTTATTATTTATTCTATTAGGCGTTATTACTCCGGGAATTGCTATGCTGGATCTTATTCCATCCAAAATTTTCCCACTATTTATACAAACTTCTTCACCAGTATATAGATCTGTAGATACTGTAGTAAATTTTTTGTTTAAATCTTCAAAATTTTCTTCAGTTATGAAATTACTTAATAATTTTATAAATTTTTTACATTTAATAAGTCCATCTTTTGGGAATGTGAAATCAATATTTTTTATAACGTCATACCATTTGATTTTCTTTAGGTATTTTTCGAATTCATCCAAATGACCTGAGCAGTAAACACCGCCAATAACCGAGCCAATACTCGTTCCGGCTACGTATTGTGCATTATATACAGATTCTTCCAGCGCTTTAATTACACCTATATGTGCGCATCCTCTTGCTCCACCTCCACCGAGCGCTAGGCCGATTGTTTTATTTTTGTGGTTTGAATTCATTCCATTTTTTATTTATAAAATCAAATATCCGTACTTTAAATTTTTCCACATCAAATTCTTCTGCATGTTTGCGAATTTGCTGTGGGTCAAATGTTTGTTTTTCAAAGCGTTCAATTGCATCAGATAGCGAATCGACAGTTTGTTCATTAAAAAATATACCAGTTACACCTTCTTTCATACTGTCCAAACTTCCACCTCGATTTAATGCTATAACAGGTCGGCCGGCAGACATTGCTTCTAGTGGCACTATCCCTGCATCCTCAATCTGTGGAAAAATAAAAGCTTTGCAGTTTGCATATAAATCAGCGAGCTCTTTATCACTTACTTGTCCTAAAATTTCTACATTTTCTTTGGCTATATCTGTGATTTTTTTATAATCTGGCCCAATGCCAACTACTTTTAATGGTAGTTCTAATTTATTAAAAGTTTCTACAATTAAATCAAATTTTTTATAAGGAATTAATCTTCCGACAGCTAAGTAATAATCATTTGTTGGATTACCTACAGGTTTAAATTTATTTATATGAACTGGCGGATATATTACATGTGCGTCACGTTTATAGTGTTCGTTTATTTTACCAGCTATATAACTTGAATTTGCAATATACTCATCAACCCTCTGTGCAGCACAATAGTCCCACTTTTTAATATTTTTAATCTGCTTACGAATTGTACCATGAAGAATACGTGGAAATTTTTTAATTCTGGTTTCTAGGTCCCAATCTTCCCATGCATATCTCATTGGCGTATGACAGTAAGAAATATGTAGGGTGCTTGGCTTTGTAATTACCCCTTTACTTACACTGTGACAGCTAGAAAGAACAATATCATATTCATCTAGATTGAACATTTCAATAGCTGTAGGCATTTGCCCCAACATCCACTGATGTTTAACTAAAGGTATAGAATTTAGCCAACTTGTATGAACATTTTTAAGTCCTCCAAGTTCTCGCATATTTTTTGGTTTATACATTGTTGTATAAATCGGTGCATCTGGAAAAAGATCATGAAAAGCTGAGATGACGCTTTCTGCACCTCCATAATTTGTAAGCCAGTCTGCTACGATTGCGATTTTGGGTTTCATTATTATTTTATTTTTTAACCAATATATTATTTGTTTTTTCAGCTTGTTTCAGGAAATGCTTATTCATTTTACCCCACCTTCCTTTCAAGGCATATTTTATGGCCGTTGAATGTTCTTTGTGATTCTCCGTAAAAAATATAATTGGCGGATAATTGAATTTATGAAGAATCGCGTTCAATAAAATTCTTCCAACCCTTCCATTCCCATCTAAGAATGGATGAATTTTTTCAAATCGGCAATAGAATTTTAATGCTAATTCAGGTGGATATGTATTTTTTTTAAATTCTTTTTTTAGCCACTGAATAAGATTCTTCACCTCTTTGGGTACTTTTTTATATTCTGTTGTTAACTGATTTGCAATAATATTATCTTCATTTTTCCATTTTCCTGCAATCATTGGGTCAATCCCATTTAGAAGTAACTCATGTATATGCTTAATACTTTTCATTGTCCATTTCATATCTTTTGACAGGGCATGTTTAAATGCAAGAAATGAATTCCATATTTCAAGCTCAGTTTTAGTTTTAGGATTTTTAATATTAGATTGTACAAATTTATCTATTTCTTTCTTACTTGTTTTTGAGCCTTCTGATCTATTTGAATGATAAGTAAATAGCCTGATAAATTCATCATAGAATTGGTAATGTAATTTTTTTAATAAGTCATGATTTAAAGCTATATGAAAATAATGTAATCCTTCAAGGACATCTAATTTCCCATATTTAAATTTATTTTTAATTTCGTCAGATAAATTGATGATTTCTTTTTTAGCGATTTCATAAAAAAAATCTAAAATTTTTTCGGGCAGATTTGGCGGTAAAAATTCACCTAAATTTTTTGTATAGTTTTTATATTGAAGATAATAATATGCTTTACCTTTGATAACTTTTTTATTTATATATTTCATATATTTTAGTTAACCGAAAATTTTGCATTTTTACATCTTTATTATAACAAAGTATTTTTATAAAATCAAGTATATAAGACTTAAAATACTTAAAAAAAGTTAACCGAAAATTTTACATTTTATATAACAAATGTTAACCGAAAAAATTGCATTTTTGATGAAAACGGTCTAAATAGGCTTACCCTCTAAGCACCATTCCATACATTTATCTACATTTATATCTACATATTTGCCGATCAATTTTGGATCATCTGCTTTAAAGCGGGCCATTTTAAATTCGGGGATTTTCCCAGATGCATACCCTTTTCTGATTCGTTCTACAAGAATTTTTACCTTTTTACCTTTAAATTGCTGATTGTATTCATGTGAAATACCTTTCATTAAATTTGTTATGTAATGAAAGCGTTCTTTTTTTATTTTTGCAGGAATATCATCTGCATATTTTTTTTCTGCAAGTGTGCCTTTGCGCTCTGAGTATTGCGAAACATAAATTAAGTCGATTTTTAATTCCTTTATAATATTACAACTTTCCATAAATTCTTCTTCTGTTTCACCACAAAATCCTACAATAATATCAGTACTTATAGATATATGTGGCATACGTGCACGTAGTTTTTTAACGAGCTCACGAAAGCGATCTGGCTTGTATTCTCTATTCATACGCTTAAGCACGCTTTCTGAGCCAGACTGAAGAGGCAGGTGTATATGTGGCACCATACTTTTTACTTCGCTATATAAATCGATTACATCGTCTGTCATGTCCTTTGGGTGCACTGTATAAAAGCGAATGCGATCCACACCGTCTATAGCATCAATTTTGCGTAGTAATTGTGCAAAGGGGGATTCTTTTGAATTTGGATCTACATCATCTGGCTTGTAAGTGCTTACATTTTGTCCAACTAAATTAATTTCTTTTGCACCACGTTTGGTTGCCTTTTTTACTTCATCCATAATTTCTGACATATCTCTGCATTTTTCTCGTCCACGGGCGTATGGCACAATGCAATAGGAACAAAAATTATTACATCCATTTGAAATTGGTATAAATACTTGGGTTAAATTTGCGATTGTAGGATTAATATGAAAATAGCTAAGTAATTCTTTAAATTCATCATTATCAGCCACTCCATGAAGCTTATTTAACATTGCAGGGAAGTGCATTAAATCTTTTATCCTAAATACAAAATCTATTGTTGGCATGATTCTAAAAACTTCATGTTTTACTTCACCACGTATCCCAGATTCATCACGTATCATACATCCCGTAATACCGATTTTAAGGTTGGGATTTTTTTCCTTCATTGGTGCGAAGATTTCCCCTAGTCCATAAATCCTATTTTCCGCATTTTGCTTAACGGAGCATGTATTAAGCAGTATTAAATCTGCATCTGCATAGCCATCGGTTTTTTCGTAGCCCAATTTTTCGAGTACGGTCGTAATCCTCTCTGAGTCTGAGTAGTTCATTTGGCATCCGTAGGTTTGGATGAAATATTTCATATTTTTCGATTCATGATTCTCGTCGGAATTATATTTTACAGATAAATAAAAAATATGCAAAAAGGGTTGACATTAGCATGTAAGCTTGTATAATTTTATGCTAAATATTCAATAATTTATAAAATTATGGCAGAAGGTATTGATTCAGATTCATCGGAGTGCTTAGAAGATGGTCCTGTAGAACTGGATTCCAAAGATTTAGATAAAGGCTATATATTGCTCAAGGAGAGGGTTAATGGTGTGGCTATAGAAGGTAGGGCAAATGTTAGATTAATTTTAACGCGACGTAAAAAAAATGAAGATGATTTCCCTAATGAGAGGATATTTGCCGGGAGATTTGCTAATAAGGTGCCGACTCGCGAGTATGACATACTTTTTGAATTAATTACATCTACTGATGATTTTAGAAGAAGGTCTAACAGAATGATGAAAGCTTTTGAAAATAGGCTGGAAGTAGAATAGCCCGATTTAGCTTATTTGTAGGTGTTTAATGTTAGGGTTGTTTTTTTGTTATACATATGTTATAATTGTATAATAATTAATTTTTTTAACCCTAATTACAATGAAAAAAGGATCAGATGGCAAAGATGCTGAAAAAATAATTTGCGGAGAGTTACGAGCGGGTACAGTTACTGATGAGCAGTGGGAGCAAATATGGCGAAAAAAAGCCGGAGAGGTGCGTAATGATAATCCTAGTTTACATGGTCAGACTAAAACAGAAAAGTTGTTTGGTCGGGCTATTGAAAGGATACGCGATATAATTGCAGCTAATTTTTCAGGATATCTCGAGGAACTTAGAGGTTGGCAAATAGAAAAAAACCCTGATAACCCTAATAATAAATTTGCCCTATATTTATTAAGTGGAATTAGGGAGGAAATAGAAGAACTTGGAATGTCTTTTGACACTGATGAGTATGATTTAAGGTTTTATACAGCCGTTGATTCAGTAGGTGATCGTTCTTCTGGTATGGATTGCTGGGTTGAATTGGTTGAAAAACAAGAAGATGGATCAGTTGTGGTTATAGATACATTTATTATAGATGTGTCCGCAAGAGGTTCCAAGCCAAGGAATGATAAGGAGAAGCTTACGGATGATGTATTCTATTATGATTTTGAAGATGTATTAACTGAGGTTGGAGATAATAATGTTACCGATAGAATGATTGATTCCACGGAATTTGAAGATCTTCTTGTGGAGGCAGCTGATAAATTTGCTGGCTCATTACGGCAAGCGAGACTTACTCGTCCTAGAAGAGCGATAAAGAGACAAAGGCCTAAACCGGATGCTGCTGATATAGGGTATGAAAAGCATAAAGAGAAAGAATAATTCTTATTGGTTTAGTGTTGATATATCAATTCACAGTAGGAGTTCTTGACAATCTTGCAATCAGAGCCTCCATATGCCTTCTTCCTAACTGCGCCCTTTAAAAGATCGTAACAATTTTGTCTTGTTTGTGCTTGATTAAAGGCTTCTTCAAGTTGCTCTATAGGAACTTTGCCTTCAGGTATATCAATACTTATGTTTTCCCCTGGTTCTTTGGGGTCACCACTACGAAATGCTAGGGTTAATTTGCCTCTGTCTTGAAATAGTAATAGGAAAACATCGGAGCCACCTTTACCTCCCTGTTCAATGACTTTTGACCCTAATACCTCTTTTCCTTCTGCGCATTTTGGGCTTTTGTCTAATTTTTGAAATGCCATACATATTTGTTAAATTGTAATGTTAAGATATAATCTTATCGTAATTTAATATTTTCATCAAATTTATGATTTTAATGGACGCCTCCAAAGAGTTAAATCTAAAAAATCCTGCTTACAAAAAAGCAATGCAGTCGTATATATGGCATGCACATATTTTAGATTTAGACAAAGGTGATACTACAACTAATTTATTTTTATCTAAAAAGAATCAGATTGTGAAATCTGAGATTACTGCCAAGCAAAGTGGTGTTTTTGCTGGTGTAATGGAGGCGGAATGGTTTTTAAAAAAGCTTGGTATTAAAATTACTAAAAAGAAAAAAGATGGATCAAGGATTAAAAAAGGAGATCTTGTTATGTCCTTATCAGGAAGGGTGGATGAGATGATGTCTGGTGAACGAACTTTGCTCAACCTTTTGCAGAGAATGAGTGGGATAGCAACTGCTACAGATCAATTGGTAAGAAAACTCCCTAAGTCAATTAAGTTACTTTCTACTCGTAAAACATTTTGGGGAGAATTAGATAAGCGTGCAGTACATATTGGTGGAGGGTGTACACATCGACTTAACTTAAACGATGCAGTACTTATAAAAGATAATCATATAGCTCTTTCCGACAATCCTAGAAAAGACTTAGAAAGGGCTTTTAAAGAAGCCAACAAGGTCCGTTTTGTTGAAGTTGAATTAGATAGCGTGAGTCATGTTAAAGATTTTGTAAAAATTTATAGTTCATTTAAATCAGTTAAAAATGCCGTAGTAATGTTAGACAATTTTAAGCCATCAGATATTAAAAAAGCAGTAGCAATTTTAAAGGCAGTAAATGTTTTTATTGAAGTATCTGGTGGAATTACTGAAAAGAATATTAAAAAATATGCAATTAAGGGTATAGATGCTGTATCTTCTGGGGCGATTACCAATAAGGCGGGTGTGGTGGATTTGTCTTTAAATATTATAAAATCCTAAATTATATTGTATGGACTTCGATTTACTTGATTAGTTGATTTGCATGATTAATCAAGGTTAATCCCTTAATCATGAGAATCTGGGTCCAGACAGCTTAGGATTTGGCAAAAAATGGATATCGAACAATTAGAATCATCGTATGAACCAATAAAAAAGAAGAAAATCTCTCCGTTTTCTAGGTTAATTGCGGCATTATCTGCAGTGGCTTTATTTTTATTGTCGTTACAGGGTTATTTTTATTTAGTACATCCATCACCAAATGTAAGGTTAAATCTTTCTGATATTCAGCATTATTTACCCAGAAGCCTAGATCAGCCCTTTACTTCGCATAGCCCAAGTGATGTTAAAAAAGTAGTATTGAATGCAAGTAGTGTTATAAAACAGGTTGCGAATAAAATTGCAGCAGATTCTTGTCGAACATCAGATGCAGTATGCCAGTCTAAAGCGCTTTTTATCTTTGTGCGTGATGAAATTAAATATGTTCCAGACTCTAAGTATCATGATAGTCTTGAAAACCCTCTTATTACCCTTAAAACTGGTGGTGCGGATTGTGAGGACATGGCAGTGCTTTTGGCTGCAATGGAGAAGGCAATTGGTAATGAATCTCGCCTTGTTTTTGTATCTGGACATGTTTACGCACAAGTTAAGATTCCAAATTACAAGAACAAGTGGTTAAATATGGAAGCTACCTGTAAAACTTGTAATTTTAACCAGATACCAACTGACACATTGCTGAAAAAGAAGGAGTTTGTTGAAATTTAATTCGAATAGTAGGGCGAATTGTTGGGCGAATAGTAGGGCGTCGTTTCACTTTGTGGAGCGAATAGTGAGCCAATTATAACCACAATATGCCCCACAATACGCCCCACAATATGAAAGTTCTGATAATCGACAATTACGACTCATTTACCTACATCCTAAAGCAATATTTTGGGGAACTTGGTGGGAATCCGGAAATTTTTTTGCATGATAAAATTACTATTAATCAGATAAAGAAGATGACGCCGACACATATTGTTTTATCTCCAGGTCCGGGAACTGTAGAAAACCCAAAAGATGTCGGGATAATGTTTGATGTAATAAAGGAATTTTATAAAACAATTCCCATTCTTGGAGTTTGCTTAGGGCATCATGCTATTGGTAAATTTTTTGGGTGCAAGATAGTTCAGGCTCCTCAAATTATGCATGGTAAAAGATCTTTAATTTATCATGATGGAAGTGGAATTTTTGAAGGGCTAAAAAATACATTTGAGGCGATGCGTTATCACTCGTTAGCTCTTGAGATGCCAAGTGATCAATTTTTTTCTCAATATACTCAAACTCGTCATCCACTTATTGATTTTATGATTACAGCTAAATCTGATGATGAGGTAATAATGGGAATACGACATAATGAGTATCCAGTTTTTGGGATTCAGTTTCATCCGGAAAGTCTTGGTACAAAACAGGGTAAAAAAATAATTCGTAATTTTTTGAAATGCAAATAAGTTTAGAAGATACTCAAAAAAAAGGCTTTGCAGTACTCCATGGAAAATGGGGAGGGTCTAATGTCCCTCGGTCAATAATTGGTTTAAATGGCAAAGAGAAAAAAGAGGATTTAATGATTGGCTATTTAGCATATCCAAATGTCGGGCTTCAAAATATTATCCCAGATAGCCGATTTTTTGGTTATGAGAAATTGATTAAGCAGGTGAATCCTCCTAAAATACAAGATACTTTCTGTACTTCCGGTCGTCTCCAGCAAAGTGTAACAAAATCGGAGTACATCAAAAAAGTCAAACAGGTCAAAAAACTTCTTTCTGCAGGTGAAATTTATCAGATGTGTTACTCGATTAGATTTCGTAAAAAGTTTTCAGGCAATCCATATAGTTTATTTTTAAAACTTATTGAAGTTAATCCAGTAGATTTTGCAGCATATTTGAATTGTGGTGATTTTCAGATTGTAAGTAGTTCTCCAGAGAGATTTTTTAAAGTGAAAAATGGGAAAATAATAACCAATCCAATTAAGGGCACTGTTTCTAGAAAGGGCGGAAAAAAGAATTTGGAGTATTTAATAAATAGCCCAAAAGAGCGGGCAGAGCTTGATATGATTACAGATTTGGAAAGGAATGATATTGGTAAAATTTGTGAATATGGGACACTTAAGCTTATAAAAGAACGAGAGGTGTTAGAGCTTAAAAATCTTTGGCATTGTTATTCTGAAGTTGAGGGCAAATTAAGATCAGATGTTAACTCAACGGATATTATGAATGCTATGTTCCCTGGTGGTTCTATTACTGGTTGCCCCAAAAAACGAGCAATGGAATATATATCGGAGCTTGAAGGTGTACCTCGTAATGTTTTTACAGGTTCGATCGGTTATATAAAAGGTCAAAAGTCAAAGGTTAAAAGTCAAATGTTGTCAGAGATGGATTTTAATATTGCGATTCGTACGATACTTATAAAAGACGGTATGCTCGAGTTTTGGGCAGGTGGGGGGATTGTGGCAGATAGCGAGCCCGAAAAAGAGTATGCGGAATGTATGCTGAAAGCGGAGAAGTTTCTTAAGCTGCTTTAGCTTCCAGTGCTGTTATTCTCTTATTATGATTTTTTAGGGCATTCCACATTAATGGCAGTTTATCTATTTCCGCATCATCCAGTCTTTTTTCTATACGTGCAATAGCGTTAATTATACATTGATTACTTTCAGCTAAAGAACTACCCCAGTCCTCAAGGCGTTCAATCATAATGCCATTGTGTCTGATTTTTTCTTCAAGTCTGGACTCAGATCCAGCAATTTGACCCTTAATATATTGTTTATCGTCTTTATTTAACATAATAATTCATTTAAATACTAAAAAAGGAGGGAATCTCAATATATCTTGTGCTTTTTTAACCGTCAATTAAATAGTGTTGACGTCTATATTGTTTTAAATTTTTCTACTTGTACTTAATTCATCACCGTATCTTTCAATTAAATCTGCAATGATTTCAATATTATTTGCAATAACAGAATCGGCGAATTCTTGATCTGGATCATTATCATCTTCTTCGTAGCGTTCTTTTAGTCGTTTATTGGAATTAATCGCCATTTCTACCTCCATTGTAATAGATTGATCCCCCTCGTTTTTAATTAAACCTTCAAATAATAGGATTAACTTCTCTAATATAGGTAATAATTTTTTATCAAAGTCACCCTGCCTGTCATCAGTATTTTGTGATAAATAATCTAAATCATCTTTTGGGATAATATCATTTATGTCGATTCCATCAATATCAAGTAGGCTTTGATATACCCTTCTAACTCCCAGGCTGATCTGAAAATTAGCTGCCTCAAGACTGTGCTGCTGCCCCTTTAATAGGCTCGCAGTATTTCTTAGTTCGGAAATAGAACGATTAAAAAATGTTTTTGCAGCATCGCTTGACCCAGTAAGCATAGTGTCGTTTCCATCAAATTTTATAATTGATTTGGTTAAATTACGTACAATTCCAATAAAACCTACTAGTGAAACTAACGGTGCGATAATCTGAAATTTTTGAGATGAAAACATTTCACTTAAATCAATACCAGATTCATGAGCCATTTGAATCACCCATTGGACTGGGGCGCTTACCATAGAAGCACCAGACATAATACTAATAGTAAAAGTAGTTGTTAGAAATGCTTTAAGCATATCTTGCGTTAGTTCAATTCCAAACTCAGTAAACTTCTTTTTAACTTCTTTTAAGCTAATGGCAAACCAGGCAATACCTGTTATTGATGAAATTATTGCTAAAACAAATCTAATTTCACTTGTATCATTAACTGTAAGAATACCTGGGGTGGTAAAGATTGCGCTTAAAAATGAGTTTCTTAAGGAGGGTACGTATTTATTTTTTATGGCATCATTAATTACCCCTATTTCTTCAGAATTTGGCTTCAATTTCTTAAGAGTTCTCATCATGTTTTCAACATCCATCTTAAAAGGCCAATTAACTATACTTATAATTGTATTTCTAATTCGCCTTACCAAACTTGTTGGCTTATCTGCAATTACAAGTGACGTATTATTAGTATCTGGGGCATTGTTGTTATTGGATTCAGCGGACATAATAAAAATTAATTTAGGTTTAATATTATATTAATATTCAAATATTGTCAATAATCTATAACATAGATATAAAAAGTCTTGACTTTTGCTTATCTATAAGCTAAAATTAATCTGTCGGTATTATATGACAACATAAAATGAAACAATTATTCACACGCCTAGGCTTAAACGAAAAAGAATCAAACGTTTTTATGAAAATGTTAGAACTTGGTGCACAGCCAATTAGCGTGCTTGCAAAGCATGTTGGGACCCCTCGTTCAACTATGTATCTTTTGATTGAGAATTTAAAAAAAGCTCATTTAATTGAATCTTTTCAGCGAGCGGATATTTTATATGTTAAGGCTATACCTGTTCGGCAGATTTTTGATGTAATAAGAAGTAAGGAAAGGGAATTGGAACAGACTACAAAAATTCTTGAAGAACAATTACCACAACTTGAAGCCATAGAAAATAAGCTAAGTATAACTCCACGCATTAAATTTTTTGAAGGCAAGGCAGAGGTTATGAAAATGTATGAATCTGTCTTAAAAGAGAAAAGTTTTGTGGCTGTTTTTAATCCAAAATTAGTAAAAGAATATATGCCGGAATATCATTACCAAATTCCGGAGACAATGAAGGAAAATAAATGTAATGCAAAAGAAATATTAGTAGATTCATCAGAGGCTAAAGAGTATAAAAAGTTATACGAATCAAAAAATCATAAAATTAAAATTTTTAGTAAATCTACTAATTTTGAATCGGACACAATAATTTGTTCAGATAAAATTTATATGATTTCGTATGGCAAAAAAAATCTTTCCGCTATTGAGATATGGAATAAATCATTGGCTGATACGCAGCGTGTTCTATTTGATGAATTATGGAAAAACAGTTAATCTATAAGAGTTATATAATTTATCTGTATGATCATCTCAGTTGATGGAAAAATAGTTGATTCAAAAAAAGCATGTCTGCTTGTTACTAGTAAAGCTTTTTTATTCGGTTTTTCAGTTTTTGAAACAATGCGTACATATAATAAAAAGATTTTTCGCCTTGAAGATCATCTTAAACGTTTATATGAATCAGTTAAGGTGCTAAATTTAAAATCAAAATGGGATTTTAAAAAGGTACATAAAATTACATCTGAGGCTGTTAAAAAAAGTAAATATAAAGAAAGTCGCATTAGGGTTATTCTAGCATCAGGTCAATTAATCATAATGATTGAGGAGCTGAAAGAAAAGCCGAGTAATTTTTATAAAAAGGGGATTAAACTAGTTTCATATAAGGGTAGTCGTAGCATTCCATATGCTAAGGTTCTTGGAGATGTTTTTTGCTATACAGCCAATCAGTATGCTCAAAAAAACAAAGCTTATGATTCAATATTAGTGGATTCACATAACTCAATAGTTCGAGAATGCTCTTATGCAAATATTTTTTGGGTCAAGAGTAGAAAACTATTTACTACAGATAAAAACATCCTATATGGCATAACTCGAGATACTGTTGTTGAGATATCGGATGGGTGCAATTTTAAAGACATAAAACTGCAATCACTTTTAAAAGCAGATGAGGTTTTTATAACTCAAACTTCTAGTGGTATTTTGCCAGTTGTAATGATTGATGGTCAGAAAATTGGGGATGGGAAGGTTGGAGGTGTGGCGAAGAGGTTGTTAAATAAATTTAATGAGGTTGTTTGTTTGTCATCCTGAAACAAGTTTAGGATGACAAACCGCTTTATCCACATTTATTACAATCTCCGCATTCCTTCATCCTGTATTTTTTAGGAATAGGCTTAAGCCCCATTTTTTCACGTACTTTAATTCCTATCTTTGTTACGGCTAGTCCGCCCAATGCAGTTTCGCGAATCCCTTCCCACATTCCATCCGTTACATTATTCATTGCGTCGACAATCTCATCCATTGGTACATAACTTTTTACATCTAACATACTTAGGTCAGATGCACCAATTGCAGCATTTGCAAATATTGCATTACGTTTAACACAAGGCACTTCAACAAGCCCACCTATTGGGTCACACGCAAGGCCAATTGTATTTTTTAGGGAAAGTGCAGCAGCATTAATACATTGTTCTGGTGTTCCGCCACGCATCTCTGTAAGGCCTGCTGCCGCCATAGCAGATCCAACGCCTACCTCTGCCTGGCATCCACCTTTTGCGGCAGATATAGTACCTCCGCGCTCAAGTATTGCTACTCCAATTGCAGAAGCTGTAAAAAGAGCATTAAGCATTTTTCTTTTACTAGATTTCATATAATAAAAAGCGCTAAAAAGTACCCCAGGCACAACACCTGCTCCACCTGCAGTAGGAAAAGCAACTATTTTACCCATATGTGCATTTTGCTCATTTGTAGCTAGTGCATAGGCCATTGCCCTGATAGCAAGTTTACTGTGACACAACTTCCCCATTTTTCTTAATCCTTCATAAACTTTTTTGGCGTCACCACCCGTTAGGCCATATTTAGATTTAGATGTCGATTTAACACCCCTCTTTATAGCCTCCCACATAACTTCCCTTATTTGCTTCATTTTGTTTCTAACTTGTGGACGTGTTTTTCCAAACATTTCCATTTCACGACGTATTGCAACTTGAGATATGGGTAATTTGTACTTTTTGCAAAGTTTCAGCAGTTGATCACAATTTTTAAAATCGTATTTCATGGTTATTTATTGGCGAGTATAATAATCCTCGTTTTTAGTATTTAAGCAACTTAGTAAGTGCTCTTATAAATTCAATTCCTGGCAATTTCTCTAGCTCTAAAACCTGAGGGAGTTTGAGTATCGAGTTTTCTGTACTTACAACAGTTAAGCTATGGTTTTTTAGGGCATATGAATGCTTTTGGGCAATAGTAAAACCCCAATCAATCAATTTTTTATAAATAGGTTTTAAAATATTTGGTTTATTATCATGCCCTATTAAAATCGAAAAATAACGACCTGCAATCATTTCTAGATCCAGAGGTACATTATTTATATATGTAATTTTAATTTCAGCACCTCCTATAGATGAACCAACCATACTTAATGTTCTTCTACTGTTTTTTAGGATTATTCGTACGGTATTAGGGTGGTGTTCAGGTGCAGATAGTTTATATGGAATAAACTTATATTTTAGACCTTTTTTTTCTGCAATTTTAAAAGAATCTTTTATCCTTGGATCACTAGTCCATAGCTTTAAAACACCGGCGAGTAGTGCCTTATCTGTAGCATGGCCTTGATAAACAGTGGCAAAAGATCCATAAAGGTAAAATTTAACTTCTTTAGGTGTTCCACGAAAAAGAGCACGAGCAATTTGGCCAATTTTACATGCACCAGCAGTATGTGAGCTAGAAGGTCCAATCATTACTGGTCCTGCGATGTCGAATAATGAATGTGGCAACTTAATTATTTAACATTTATCAATGTTCATTTATCATTTCCATATAAATAAAATGTTAATTGTTAAATGTTAATTGTTAAATGTAATTTCATTTTTCATTTTATATAAACGGTATTAATTTGTCCACTTATATTTTATTCTTTACTCTTTATTCTTTACTCTTTATTCTTTCGATATGGATCTTTCGAAGAAAAAAATCATGGGCATCCTTAATATCACACCGGATTCATTTTCGGATGGTAATCAATATTTAAGGGTTAAGGACTATGAACTAAGGACTAAGCAATTGATTTCGTCAGGGGTAGATATAATTGACGTTGGGGGGGAATCAACTGGGCCGGGATCGTCTTATGTATCGATTGATGAAGAATTAAACCGTGTAAAACCAGTTATTGATTTTATTTATAAAAATAAACTAACTGATAAGGTTATATTTTCAATTGATACATATAAATCTGAAGTAGCTGAATATGCACTTGAGCATGGCTTTAAAATGGTAAACGATGTTACAGCTTTGCGCTCAGATCCTAAAATAATCGATATTTTAGTTAAATATAAACCTTATGTTGTTTTAATGTACTCGAAAGATAATACCCCTCGTACTACAATAGAATCAGTTGAATATGATGATGTGATTGCTAGTATTAAAACCTTTTTAATCGATCAAATAAGTACATTGGTACAATCCGGATTTCCTGAGGAAAAAATTATAATTGATCCGGGTATGGGCATGTTCGTAAGTGCAAATCCTAAATATAGCTTTGAAATAATCGATCGTTTACATGAATTAAAACAACTTGGTTATCCAATTTTAGTCGGAGTTTCCCGCAAGTCATTTTTGGGCGGAAAAGTAGAAGAGCGGGATTCAATATCTGCTGAACACAGTAAAAAAGCACTTCAAAATGGCGCTGACATTGTGCGAGTGCATAATGTAGAAATTATGAAATTCTCCATATAATTTAGTATAAATTTTGATTACGCTTAATTTCTTCAAGAAGACGTTCCCATCCTTTAATCGTACTTGGTGGGATAGGATCTTCAGTATAGGGTTGCGGGAGTCCTATATTTGGGTCATCTGTGGCAGTATCTCCTATTTCTACGATCTCTAAAACCCTATCTCTTTCGTCATCAATTTCAGGCATATGTTCACCGCTATCATGTAATGAGTGTGAGTTGTTCATTTCAGTTTTATTATAGTATAATAATATCATTGTGATGATTATTTGTCAAGTAGACATTTAATAAAAAAGCCATATAATAAAAAAGCCTTTTAACCATATTCAGCTTATGAAACTCTCCAAGGAATTTACATTTGATTCAGCACATTATCTAAAAGATTACCATGGAAAGTGTGAGAATTTACACGGTCATACTTATCGCATGCGAGTAACTATTGAGGGACCCGTTAAAGACAATGGACTTGTGATGGATTTTGCTGAAATTAAAAGAATTGTTAATGAAAAAGTGGTCGATAAATTTGATCATGCAAATATTAACGATTTTTTAGAACATTCTACTGTGGAAAATATGTGTATTTGGGTATGGGATCAGTTAAAAGACGAACTTCCACTTATTGAAATCCGTATTTGGGAAACTGCAAATTCTTTTGCGGTTTATGAGGGAAAGTAATATTTTTATCTAAGTGTCGATTTCATCCTCATCTTGCCTGCCAGCAAAATATTCTTCATCTTCTTGTGCATAAGGCATGAAAGAATCAGGGTCTAAATCTGAACATACTGATCCTGCAAATACTTTATCTATCGCTCGCCTTAAAGCTGGATCAGCCACCTCTATGACAGATCGATTAACTTCCAAATTACCCATACTATTTTTTAAAAAGATATAATTCTTCAGTATTTTAATTGTTTTTATATTTTATGCAAGCTATTTTACTGTAATGGCTATAGCAATAGCCAATAACCAAATGACCAATTCTCAATTAAAAAATATAGCGCATCTATCTCTTGGTTCCAATGTTGGAGATCGTAAGATGTATTTATCTTCGGCAATCGATAGGCTGGGGATTGATTCTGATATTTCGGTTATCAAACAATCGAAAATTTATGAAACAGAACCTTGGCCTAATAAAAATGATCAAGATTGGTTTTTAAATCAAGTTATTAAGATAGAAACCACTTTAAATCCGACAGATTTATTAAAATTATGCCAAAAAATTGAATCAGATTTAGGGCGTGAGAGTAAAAATGATTGGGCACCACGCGTAATTGATATAGATATTCTGCTTTTTGGAGATGAAATAATTGATTTACCAGATCTTCAAATACCTCATAGGCATATGAATGATAGACAATTTGTCTTGATTCCATTAATAGAGATTGAGCCTGGATTAAAAGACCCTATTGGTGGAGAAAAATATGAATTAATCTTGAAAAATGTCAAAGATAAGCATACAGTTAGGCTACATTTTTGAATTACAAATTTTAAATGACAAATTTTAATTATGTCACCAGAACAAGTCGAAAAATTAATCAAAGAACTAATAACAATAATCGGAGAAGATCCGGATCGTGAAGGTTTGATCGAAACGCCCAAGCGTGTTGCCAAAAGTTATAAAAAACTTTTTGGAGGATATGACGAAGATCCTAAAAAGCTTATAAAGGTTTTTGATAATGAGGGTTATGATGAGATGATAATTGCTAAGGATATTGATTTTTACTCTACCTGTGAACATCACATGCTGCCTTTTGTTGGCAAGGCATATATTGGCTATATTCCAAATGATAAAATTATTGGCCTTTCTAAGCTACCAAGACTTGTGGAGATTTTTTCACGTCGTATGCAAAATCAGGAACGCCTAACTAAACAAATTGCAGATGCATTGAATGACATGTTAAATCCTCGTGGTGTTGGCGTTGTTATAAGTGCCGAGCATCTTTGTATGAAAGCCAGAGGTGTTGAAAAGCAGAATTGTGTAATCTCTACATCATCTTTTACTGGTTTATTTAAAAAGAATACGGATACGCGGTCAGAATTCCTTAGTCTGATTAACTAAGATAGTTATTCATCGTTATTTAGTTAGCACGAGGATTTGACTTACCCACACATTGTCTCCCTCGGTTACAATAATTTCCTCCTCAACTCCATAAGCTAGTTCCTCTGCTGCTTTTCGTACATGGCGAGGGAAGTGATTATGGCATTTGATGGTATATTTACCTTGATTGTCTTCTAAAACCATTGGTCTACGATAATGTACGTTTACCAAAATGAATTTTCCATCATCCTTTAAAACCCGATAGCATTCATCTAAGAATGGTTCGAGTTTTTTAAGGTGAACAAGTGCAAGGCTCGAAAATACCATATCAAATGTTTCATTTTCAAATGGCATATTTTCTAGGTCTCCCTCTACGGTTTCAATATTTTTATTTTTTTTATTCAAAATAGCCAACATTTCAGGTGAGATATCTAATGCTGTCACATCAGCCCCTGCATCTGCCAGACGTTTACTTATGCGCCCGGTTCCGGCACCTGCGTCTAATACCTTTTTGTTTGCTACAGATTTGATATATGGTATTAGATTTTGTTTTTCAAAACTATCCCAATACTTCGTATTATCATCATATGTATTAGCAAAACGGGCATATCCCTCTTCTGAATTTAGTTTTTTGGTCATATTTCGTATTGTTGGGCGGATGGTTGGGCGGATGGTTGGGCGGATGGTTGGGCGGATGGTGGATCACAATATGCTCCACAACACGCCCTACAAAGTGAAGCAACACCCCACAACACGCACTACTATTCGTTAATTATTTTATATTTGGAATTGTATATTCTATTTCACCATCTTTAGTTGTAATTTTCATTTTATTACCTTTCATTTCCACTGCACCATTTCCACTATTCATTTTAAAGTTTTTTGAATTCATATTCATATAGTCGGGACTAAGCCCAGACCTTTTGTAAAGTGGAGATAGAATACCAAATATAATCATACTTATAATAACTGCTACTGCCAATGTCCCAATTGTACTTCCGGTAGAAAGTTTATGAACAGTTTTTAATATTACAAATATTATTACTAGTCCCCAAATGCCACTTATTACAGCAAGGTGCGGTATTAACCCCATCCACATTACAATCATTCCATATGCTGCGACCCTAAAAAATTCATCATGCTTACCATGTCCTCCAAAAAAGCTTTTTGCAATGTAGCTTACTATGTAAATGCCCACAATAGCCATAACTATTCGGATGATAGCCATATATAGTCCTGTCATAAAAGAGGGTTGAAAATACATTGGATACATCTGACTACCTATCAATCCTAAAATACTACCTATAATAATTATATAATAAGCAAATGTAGTTTTGAATTTTTCTTGCCCTACATGATTTATTGCAGATTTTTTTAAAAGAGCCACTTCCCACGCGTCTTTTAGCTCTTTTTGCCAATTTATATTTTTCATATTTGTATTGTTAGAATATACTGGGAGTATTGTATCATAATAGGAAAATATGGAAATTGTTATTTCAGACAATCAAAGAGTTTCAATAGAGCTTAAAAAGAGCAAAAGGGCTCGGAATATTCGCTTACAAATGGATGGAAGTGGTGAATTTACTTTAGTTGCACCATGGTTTGTTAGTAAAAGAAATATAAATATTTTTTTAGATAAACATGTTAATTGGATTGAAAAACAATTTGCAAAAATAGAAAAACAGAAAAAATTACGTCCTAAGTTTAAATATAGAACAGGGGATGTATTTTATTATTTTGGTGAACAGGTTGTTTTAACCATTAATCCATCAGATAAAAAAAGGCCTACGATAAAAATCCGTGATGATGAAATGATAATTACACTTTATCGGGGTATTAGTGAGTCTGACGGACTTAAGGCTGTTAAGAAAACAATTGAAAATTTTTATAGAAAAAAAGCAGAAGAGGTAATTCATGATCGATTACAGTTTTTTAATGAACATTATGGCTTTTATTACAATCGCGTAACACTTCGTAATCAAAAAACCAGATGGGGGAGTTGTTCGCGGTTAAAAAACTTAAACTTCAACTGGCGACTTATAATGGCTCCCATCGAAGTTATAGATTATGTAGCTGCTCATGAACTTTGCCATTTAAAAGAAATGAATCATTCGCATCGCTATTGGGCATTAGTCGCAGAAACAATTCCAAATTATAAAGAGGTGCGTAAATGGCTTAAGAAGAATCATTATTTATTGACAATTTGATTACGTAATCAGTTTGTGTAAAAACCCTTTACTTTTTTTATATAAAATGACATAATAGCAACCTTTTATTCGTAACCATTTTAAAAATGGATAATAAGTTGCCCACACCAGAGGATAAAATAGTACAAGGCTTGGAAGAAGTCAGAAGTCCTATAAGCCAATTATTACACGATTGTTGGAATAAAGATCTTATTAGCGGAATAGAAATGGCATTTGAGAGACGGAGGATATCAAGATTGAAAAATGCTACTGTTGCAAAAGCTGTAGAATCTGCATCACATGATGAAGTAGAAGATCAACCATTAGATGCATCAGGACCCGATGTGCCAAATAGACCATCGAATGAGTTAACTGACATGGATAGAGATATTATTAGCCTAGAAAGAGATTTGTTGGCTAGTTCCATGGTAGAATTTTCAAGGGATGATGGACTAAATACAATGGTTTTATGGTTCATTTTAATGCTAAAAGAGAAAGAAGAAGGAACATATATTCCAGATCTTGATTATAATGCTACAGATTATGCTAAAGAGCTATTTCAATGGGGCGTACATATGTCTCAATTAGATCTCCCCGATAATATAAATGTTAGTATTGCTTCAGATGGGTCTGGATACCTTAAATACATAGGCAATAAAGGTAAACGTTGTGAAGTTACTATTAATTCAAATGGTGGTTACACAGTAAGAGCTCAGAATGAATCAGTGGTAGATGAGGAGCAAGGGGGAGGTAATCAATCTTCAAGTATACCACCTTCGCCGTTTGCTCCAGTTGATAAAAGTGCAGAAGAAAATCAAATAGGTGTTAGAGGTGGTGGAGTTGTTAATAGTGTTATTGGTGGTCGTTATACATCTCCTGTGGCATCAAAGTCAGGTCCTAAAGCATTGGAACAATCTGAGCCGTCAATCGCTGAACCAGAATTACAACAGGAGGTCTTTAGATCAGAGAGGACTGAACAACTAGTAGTAGTGTCTGCACCAGTACAGCCAGTCATTGAGCCAGAACCACAACTAGTAGTATCTGTACCAGCACAGCTAGTCGTTGAGCCTGAAATACAGTCAGAAGCACAACCTGAACAGCCAGTGGTTGAGTTAGCCGCCCCAGAACCAGATGTAGAACCAGAGCAGCCAGTTGCAGAACCAGAACAACTAGCCGCTGAGCTAGAAGCTACGGAGGCTGTGCAAGGTGATACTGCTATTGTAGACAAACAAGATATTATTTCTATTCATTCACCTGAAGCTGAAGCAACTTACAACACGGCTGTTAGTATGTTTGGTAGATTAGTAACTTTAGAAAGTACTGCTGTAGATCTTGAGGCTTTAATGCAAATGGAGAATCCACCATCATTCGCAGATTTTATTTTAGATCCAATAACATTATTCAGATGGACTAAATCTTTAGAAAATGCTAAGAGTGAAAAATCAGAATTCGAGATAAGTATGAGTACCAGAAGGCAGACAGGAGACCCCTTTATGACATGTGAGATTTATAATGTTGCAACAGGAGAAAGGTATCAATTTACATATTTTACAGAGCGCGAAGAGATTTCATTTGACTATGAAATGCATGAATCCAGATTTCCTACAGAAGATGATCAACCAAATGGGGAATCATCTGTTGATATTGATAATGTGCCATTAGATGCAGTTGTACAAGATCTTTTACAACCTAAAAAGCCTTAATCTAATCTCTTTGTTATTTTTTAGTCGTCGCAGTTTTTGCTGCTGTAGTATCTGTTTTATATTTAGCAATTTCTTTTTTATACTTAGCAATTTCTAAATCTTTAACTTGTAATTGTTGTGCAGCTATTTCTTTTTCTAGATAGTTGATCTTTTGCATTTGAGACATATAAATAAGACCTCCTACTAGCATTAGGCCAGCGACAAGAAGTACGAAAAAGTGCCATATAGTACTATATGTGCAGTGTTTTTTCTTCATAATTTTTATTTTTATATAATAATTTAATAACCCTATTCTATATTAAGTATAGTTTTTAGGGAAATATTTTTTTAAAATGTCCAAAATTATAAACTTTATCCCAATGTATCACTACCGGGCCCTAAGTCAGTTCCTTCTTCCCCAGGTTGTTCAGGGGTTGGCTGTTCAACTGTTGGGTCTTCGGTAGCAGGTGTTTCTTCTGTGGGGTTGGTAGGTTGGGCATCAACATTTTCATCCGTGGACAAGCCATGACTTGTCCCTACAGCATCATCTGATGTTGTTGCTGTGTCGGCAGTTTCGACAGGTTCACTGTTTTCGGTTGGTATTTCGGGCTGATCTTCCGGTTGCTCTTCTGCTGCTTTTTCTTCCGCTTTTTGTTGCAGCATCTGATCTGGATTTGTTGTAATTACTTTATCTTCAGAATAACTCGCTATAATTTGGATTGCGACATGTTTTAACCCAGCGAAAAATAGTCCTTGACCTATTGTTGAGTTTAAAAGTAGATACTTCTCTCCCTCTGTTAAATTGAATATTTTTGTTAACCCTTCAATTGAACTTGGTGCTTGCTTTAGAAGCAATTGCATAGAAGAGTTTGTAATGATTGGCTTACCGTAGTCAGATTTAATAAAGTCATTAACATCCTGTGTGATTGTTGTAACTCCTAAATAATATTTACGAGCTCTTTTAACTAATCCATAAAGGAATCGTGCGCTATCTTCATACTGAACAAGTGACCAGGCTTCATCTATTATGAGAAGGCGTTTTTTTAAAGAAGATCTAACTTTATTCCATATATAATTAAGTATTATATACATGCCAATAGGTCGCAAAATGTCCTCCAAATCCCTAATACAGAAAACTACCATACCGGAGTCTAGATCTACATTTGTTGGCTTATTAAATAATCCAGAAAATGTACCAGATGTATATTTTTGCAATCTTTGAGAAAGAGTTTGTGCACCGTTCATACTACTTAATACGTCATATAAATCTTCCATGGTTGGTGGCTCCATTTGACCTGGACTTGGAGTCTCCATAGTTATTCCTTTTAATGCATATGTATCAATCAATGCCCTATCCATTAATCCCTCTTCTTCTGGATTAAGTTTTCCGAGCATTAAATTAAGTAGGCCATGTAATGTAATAATGTTTGATCTAAGTAGATCTCCTGGCTTTTCTCCTTCGTCTTTTAAAGGTAATGGTAAATCAAATGGATTAATTCTTTGATCAGAGTTCATTGAAACTTTTAAATATGTCCCCCCTACCATATCTGCCAGAGCTTCATATTCATTCTCGGGATCGATTATAATTACATCAGTCCCCATCATTAAAGAGCGCAGTACTTCTAGCTTTACAGCGTAAGATTTACCAGCACCAGAAGTGGCAAATACAACTGAGTTGGCATTTTCTAAGGCAAAACGGTCAAATACGATCAAGCTATCATTATGTCTATTAATACCATATAAAATTCCTTCATTTGATGTTAGATCGGATGAGGTAAATGGAAAAGTGCTGGAAAGTGGACCGGTGTTCATGTTTCTGGAAATTTCTAATTCATCCATTGCTAGAGGCATTGTTGAATTAAAACCATGTTCGGTTTGCAAATTAGTCGATTTAGTTAATACCATCCTTCCACCTAATGTGCTTTCAAGTTTTGTTTGAATTTTTTTCAATTTATCTTCATCATCCGAATATATAGTAAAATAAAGAGCATATTGAAAGAATTTTTCTTCTCCGCGTTGAATACTTCTCCGCAATTCTTCAGCGTCCTGCAATGCAGTTTCCATAGCGGGGTCTGCAACCATTCCTTTCTCTTGCTCAATATGCATGGATGATTGAATTTGTGCAACTTTCTTTTTTAGAAATTTCATTATAGCCATATTGCTTGTTGGATAAATAAACATAGAAATATCCATAGCAACATCAAAATTGATAACTGGAGAAATCCAGTTTGCTTCAATAAAACGAGGATAAGCATAAACAAAGAAGCTTTTACCGTATAAGTTATTGACCTTTAACTTGTCATACATAAATTCCATAGAAGAAGGTGCAATCAAGTCCTTAATAGTCGCAAGTCCCTCTTTGTATATTTTTTCTGCATCACGAATTTGCTGTGCTTCAGTTTTTGCATCAACTGGCTTGTCAGTTGGTTGTGTATTTGCTTGTTTGCCCTGGGGATGCAGATCTGCATCCCCTACAGCACCACCTGCGGGTGTCGCTGTTTTGGGTTTTACAGATGGGAATAATGCCTGTTTTAATTTTCCGAAAAATCCTAATTTTTTAGCTTCTTGCTTTGCATCTTTGTCAAAAACTACACTTTTATCTCCATTTTCAGCATTTTCACCTCCTTTCTTTTTCAGAGAATCAGGGATTCCTGGGGGAGGAGGGGATTGCGTGGTTTGCGCAGCTTGTTGAGGCGGCGCAGTTACAGTTTGATGCACAAATGTTGGTTTTATATGTTTATTTTTCATAATTTCTTTAATTTATCTTTATATTATACCAAATTTCCCCTCTGAAAGCAAGGGTATAGAGGTGAATGGATGATAGAAGTTGTTGACAATATTCTTAAAAAAGTTTAACGTAATATACTGTTTTTCATTCATCGTAGTCAAAAAGCCAACCATAACCGAGAGGATCGTCATGAACAAGAAAAAGAATGAGAGAGGACAAGGTGGCCTTCTGGCAATTGTTTACTTGATGAGTCTCATTGTGTCGGTCATTATGACATTTGGGACCTTCATGGGAAATTACCATGGCACCTTCTACGGTGTGGAACGTAGGCTGAAGTTCCATCACCCTGAGGTCACGAAGATGCTCGACATCGACTGGTGCTACCTCAATAAAACGATACTACTCGTAGAGGAAAAAGATGGAAAAAGGGTCAGGTACAGCCTTGACTCCAATTTCCTCTCCAACTATGAGTTCAAACGCCTAAAGGAGGTATCGCAATGAAAAACACCACCCATGGTAATGGGCGTCTGATCCGCGTTAAGGGTCTTTTTTTTATTTTTTTAAAATACACTCGTTGATTCCGTAAATATCATATTCTTTTTTTTCTATTTTAAGAAATCTATTAGTTTTATCTTTTACATAATAGTTTTTTTTATCTTTATATATTTCTACATGGTATGTTCTGTATTTACCATTACAGAATTTTATTTTTTCTCCATTATAAATAAAACATGCAATCCAGATTAGCAAAACGGCAACAATATATCTTACAATTAATTTTTTAAGTGTAATTTTTGTTTTGTTAAAATAGTTATTATGAAATATTAAAACTGCATATATAAGGAATATTGAAAATAATAATAGATTAAAGAAATTATACCCCAGCAGATATCCAAATGGATAAATAGAAAATATAAGAACTTCGCCTAGAAATTTTGTCCAAATTATTAGGGAGATAATGATTATTAGTATTAATGACCATTTTTTTCTTCTATATAAACCTATATTAATAAAAATCCATAATATACCAAGAGACAAGACTATTATTCCTTTTCCTATAAATATAGCAGATAGTTTACTTGGGTTGAATGGTAGAATAGTGGTATTTAATAGTATGGTACCACCAGCAATATAATAAATTCCGAAAATTATAAGTATTACCATTGTAATAATACTAATTGCTTTAAATATTTTTATACTTAGTGGTACTTTTTTCATATATATATGAAATTTATTAGTTCCCCATTCCAATTATCCCGATAATAGTGCCTATAACACCACACATAGCACCTACAATCCAAAATCTCATAGTTATCTTAGCTTCGCCCCAACCCTTTTTTTCATAATGATGATGGAGTGGCGCTATGAGGAATACCTTTTTTTTGAAGAATTTTTTTGATGTTAATTGGATGATTACAGATAGGGTTTCTATTATAAAAGGTAGGCCAACAATTAAAAGGACTACTAAAGAGTCTGTCATCATTGCTATTACACCCAGCGTTGCGCCATATGCCAGAGAGCCCGTATCGCCCATATAAAAGAGCGCGGGAGGCACATTATTCCATAGGAATGCAAGGATAGATCCAATTATTAGCCCGCAAAATATTGCAAGAATAATAAGCCCTTTTGCGTATGCGATTATTCCAAATGCTGCAAAGGCGAATATTAGGAGTCCGCCAGCTAATCCGTCTAAGCCATCAGTTATATTAACAGCATTAGATGTGGACACTATAACTAGCATAAATAGTGGAATATACCACATTCCTATTTCAAAATCACCGAGCCTT